>Ga0114946_10000423_pt1 | contig 28022 bp, 67 predicted proteins | sample WalLakDeSediment_FD_88676 | JGI IMG/M metagenome (GOLD analysis project Ga0114946, IMG submission 88676) | Lake sediment microbial communities from Walker lake, Nevada to study Microbial Dark Matter (Phase II) - Walker Lake 11/02/13 Deep Sediment | ecosystem: Environmental > Aquatic >... | reverse complement strand
TTACTTTTATCCTTTATGAAACCCTGACCCTTGCATTTCTTACAGAATATCGCCTTACCCACAAGAAATTCATCAAAGCGTTCCATGTCCATTCCCGAACCGCCACAATCAGGACACTGCACCATAACTTCCATCGGGCAGTCCTCTGGGCAATCATATCCCTCAATAGCGCACATGCCGAAATCTCCATTACAGTCATCTTCTTCATTCGCAGGTTCCCCGCATATATAGTCCCCCCTCTTGTTCTTATGCCTCAAAGAACAGAAAGGAATCTCCCTGATTTTATCATACTCCTCTTCCTGAATTACAATGGCCTTTGACTTCGTGCCGATTTGTGCACCCTCCCATTCTCTTTCAAAGATTGCCTTGGCCTCCTCTATATTCTCTGCTTCAACAAGGCAGTGGGTGGATTGCGCCATTGTCAGGTGATGCCGAATAAAGTCCTCGAATTCTGGTGTGGTCATAGATTTTCTCTTTTCCTTTGAATACACCAGCAGAAACCCAATCCCATCCAGTTCCATATATTCCTGGGAATCCCCATATTGCACCGTCTGGATGATGCGCTCGCGCAGTGGGATTTTAAAGAGCCGCTTCCGTCTCGCAGTCGTGCTTTCAAGTGTTGTTGCGGGTATCAAGGATATTACGCCGTTGTTTGTGCAGAAATAATAACGCTCACCGAATGACTTGCCGTTACCTACACCGATTACCTTGCCGAACTGGGTCGAGGTTCCTAGTGCGATTATTTCACTCACCTTCCATGTATATTTCAGTCAACCACCTAATGGGTTTTTCAATCGGAGTGGGCTTGCCATCCCGCATCTGGATTATCTGTATGTTATGTATTCCAAAGAATATGTTTCTGACGTTCGTTATTTTTTCTATAACTTCATCACCATTTTCATCTATTCCATTATGCTCTATTGTTATCATTCGCTTCCCACCTCAAACGTATCAAGAACCATTTGGGGGTCTTTCTTTACAATCACTGGTTTCTCTATTTCGGGCTTCTTTTTCTTTCTTGGAGTTCTCTTGGGCATCCGATTTATCTTACACTTCTTGCATAATTTCTCTGTCGGGCTGAAGTAGGTTAGTTCCTGATAGAAGAAACTGCCGCCACAGTCACTACATATCTCGTTATACATGCCCTTACGTTGCTTCAATGCACGGATTCTGCCTGTGTCTGGGATTAGTTCATCCTGCATTTCACGTTGCTTTTCAGGAGACGCGGCGTGCCAGATGGTTTGCTTAACCATGTCCTTGACTTCATGATTCTCACAGAAATGATAAGCATGAGGGTTGTTAGGCTTATCGCACTCAGCGTCGTTATGGCCTAACGCTATCTTAGACCAACCCCTGTCGGCCATATCATCGAGGTTCTTGAACTTGCCTTCTGCACCGCAAAGAGCGCATACGACTTTCTTCATCAAGCACCACCCCTATCTAAAATAAAGGCTCTGTCTGGAATCGAACCAGATTCAACAGGTATCTCACTAGATAATTGCAGATTACGAGGTATGTGAGAAGGTGATAACCCACAGAACCCCTTATCCAGTTCAAAGCCTGTTGCATTACCATTATGCGACAGAGCCATAAAGAAAATAACGGGGGAAGGATTTGAACCTTCGTTTTCCAGATTTCTCAAACGCCGTCTGAGTAGTGTTGGAATACCACTTAGGCAAAGCTGGGTCAATGGGTTAAGACCCTCGGCGTTCATGAGTCTGGAGGAATAGACCAGGCTATCCAACCCCGTTATCTGCGACATTAATTATTTAGCCTCCTTTTCTATTAAGTGTTGAATTAGTTTTCTTAGTGTTGTTCTTTCTTTCAATAAAGACCTCATAGATATTAGGGCTTTGTCGCAACCCTCCATGTGTTCCATTTGGTTGATAGTGTCCTGTATGGATTCTATATCTTCATCCAGATAGGCATATAAGTGTGCAATTGTTATTTACTCACCACCCTTCTCTATCTCAGTCAGTCGCAGGAGTATTTCGTATTGTAGCAACCTATCGCTTATGGTTTCTGAGGGGTTGTCTAATACAGATTGTCGGGCTTGTTTGTATCCAGGGTCTTCTATTATTCCTAACCGTTTAGCGATTATGTCCCCCAACCTAATTATTTCTTCAATGATTATGTCGGTTTCCATCCTACTCACCACCGTTCTCTACCTCAAAGTTGCTCGGTCTGCATTCCGCACACTTTCCAACCAGTCCACGATATTTGCAGACATGGCATACTGTTCCATATACATATTCCATTTTATTCACCTTCCTTCTTATCCGTTCCTGCGAATTTTCTACCTATTTTAAAGGCGTTTTCATAGTCCCTGTCATGTCGGAAGCGTAATGTTTCACCTTCCTTTTTCGGTATTATCTCATCGTAGAGGACGCAGAGGCATCTTGTTCCGAATAGGTCTGTACCTATTATTCCCTGTTCCTCGCAGTATTTGAGCAGTCCTTTCGTTGTCCAGTAGCAACATTCCCCCTCGTGGTCATGCCCAGGCATCTTCTTGCTGTTCCATCTGCACCGTTTCACAGGGGCATTCAGGGGCTGTATGGTGCAGTCCCTTGTCGTGCGGGGACAGTATTTCAGCTTCAACCAGTTAGACAACTCACTCACCACCTTCTTGGATTGTTGGGATAAGGGCGGGAGCAGCGATACCTATTGATTGACCCAAGGTTACATAAGTATCTTGGTCTAACTCAGATAGTTCGTGCTTTCTCAGGTATTCCATGAGATTTAGGACTTGTTGCTTTGATAGGGCTATCGTAGGCATCTCGCTCACCCCTCCTTTCTCTTTCTAATCGGATGCCGTGTACACATTCCTTCCTGCCTCGCTCTGCGACAGGAATACGGTTCATTCCCTTTGCAAACATTCGCCTGCACATCTCTGATGTATGGATGCATCCCTCCAAAGGGGAAATAAGCCTCGCAATCGGGGTATTCTCTTATTGGCCGTGCCACTTCACTCACCGCCCTTCTCTTTGACTTCTTTACAATATTTCACCCAACAATCCTTACACACTGGAATGAAAATAGGGATTTCGCTATCAGGGAGGAAGGATTCAATCCACTCTTGCTTTGACGCCCTAATTGGCAATCTCTCTTGGCAACATATGACTGAACATCTTGTCAATTCACTCACCGCCCTTCTGCTAATGGACACCACTTAGGTATTTCTGAACAGTCACCACAGTCTTTGGGGGGGTATGTTTTCAGACATAGGTGTTTGCCCTGTTCTGTGGAAGGCTGGCAGTAGGGGCACTGAACGCACCGTTCAACGCGGAATATTCGAGCGTCCAATTCACCCCCGCCCTCGTATTCTGTGCATCTTTCATCGGTGTTAGATTTCTCCACAAATATGTTCTTGCATTTCTTTATGCAGGTAACACAGATTGGATTGATTTTCTCTCCTGCGGGTTCCTTCTTTATTTCGTCAGTTTCCTTTTCCAGTTCTCTTATCTTTTTCTCCATTCTCTTTTCATATCCTACGCGGTATTCATTTAAGATTTGTCGGATGGCGGGGATTCTCCCATGTCTCTGTTCCATGATTGAGGCAATACGACATAAACCAAGATGATATTTAGATACCATCTGCCTTTTTTCATCAATTTCCTTTTCGAGTTCTCTTATCTTTTTCTCCAATCTCTTTTCATATCCTACGTGGTATTCATCTTCAGGACGGTTATCCATCTTCAATCACCGCCCCTCTCTCGTTTATGTATGCCATATTCCTGCATATCCTTCTCGGAGAGTATCCCAAGAAATGCTTTTATTCTTATCCTTGGTGGCAACAAAGACCATGTATCACAATGCAATATTATAGTTGATGCCGAAATCATAATTCAATCCCTCCCTTCTTGGCTATCATTACCCATCTTTTCCCATTCAATATATTCGCCTTTAACAACACTGACCATATTATATCTGTTTTTCCTTTCACGTTTCGCTTCTTTTAAAGCTTCTTCCAATGTGCTAAAACTATCAAAGCTTTCGTGGATAAATTCCCCGTCATCAAAATGCACAAGCACAATATAATCAATTTCGGATTCAATTTCAGACATTCACTCACCGCCTAGTCCAATGTGAGGGGAATCCTATCTTAATCTTCTTTCTTGTCCAGTGTTCCATCCTACTCACCGCCCTTCTTAGCTCGAATGAAAGTAGCACCACATATACATACTCCTCGGCCAGTTCCTAAATTCTTTATCTTGTGTTTGTGCTGTCTACAAGATAGCTGCCAGTGACCGCCAAGTGTCCCCTCATAATGTTCGTTACAATCTGGACATGTTCCTGCCATCACGAATCACCGCCCTTCTCTGTAACTTCTTTACAATGCATGACCATGAAGGGGAATGGTTCATAGAGCCAGGAGTCATATTCATCCCGCGCCTGACGTCGCACCAATCTAATGCGTTCCCCAGCATAATCGAAGCTAATCTTCCACACCGTTCGGTCTTTCTTTGCATACTCAAAGGCTTTAGATAGTGTATCGAAAAACTGCAATTCGCCGTCTTCATTCCGTGTTTGCACTTCTGTTTCAACCATAATTCTAACCACCGTTACTTTTATGCTATCGGTCTACGTTCCTCCGATACTTGCTATGTATTGTTGTCGGCTCTCCTTCGTCAAATTCAAATTGGCCTGTTATCTCCAATTCGTCCTCGCTAATCCGACACAGCCGCATCTCCATTTCAATAGGGGGGTCGCCATCGCCGAAGTCCGCCCCACCCTCTGTTTCTATGCATTTACCTATCTCCATAGCAAATCCCATCTCTATTTGTTCTTTAGTCCAATCTACCTTTGTTTTCTTTTCAGCCATATTCTTACCTCCTCTGATTTTCACGCCACCTGATTTCCTGCAACGCGCTTTCCTCTGTCGACTTGACATAGTTATTTGCAATCTCTATGTCGTTCCAGCCCATTATGTAGCATAAGGTCGGGGCTGAGACCCCCATTTCGCCCCAGGACGTTGCGGCTGTAGCGCGAAGTGAGTGGGGATATACTCTCTTAGTGATGGTCGTTTTCTTGGCTACGGCTTTTATGTGGTTGAATATAGTTTGCCTGGAACACCCAACACGCCGATATGCCCTGAAATAGCGTTCGATTACATCAATAGCTTCTACTCTTATAGGTATCTTCCTAACCCCATATTGTGTCTTGGGCGACCATACCCCGTCCCTGTATGCCTTGCAATCGCAACAATCGCACTTCTTAGTCGCGGGTATGTCTATGTATCTATCTTGGAAATTTACCCAACTGCTTTCCATGTGCGCTATCTCACCTATTCTCATGCCCTCATACCCTGCAAGCGTGATAAATAACTCGTCCGATATATCTTCAGCGAAATTAAGCAATTCCTTGAGTTCTCGTTCTGATAGGACATTTTCTTTGCTGTGAATTTTCGGCTTTTTTACTTTCTTCATTTCTTGGGAGTATCTTCTTTGCATTTTTCTCACACCTTCTTATCCTCGTAATGTCGGTTATGCTTACTATGGGCACTATTTCAATGGTGTCGCTAATGGTTGAGTGTATGTATGCGCTACCGATATTGTGTTGCCTCGTATGACACAGATTATGTCGCTATCGTATATAAATATTACTCAATCCCGATTATGAGTTAAGTTCAGAATTATAGTCCTACGATAGCCAGTGCGTATAACAAGAGGGTGTTTTAACATAATAACAGATTGTGTTAAAGAATTATAGAGATAATGAAGGATATTCGTAAGTGAGATAATATTAACCGCATAGTTGCTATTACTTTGTAAGAAATATCCCCTACCGCCTCCCGATGCCATCATTTTATGCTCTTTTATACATGTTTCTACTTTATTCATAAGTTTAGTCCCCCGAAAACACTTCTTGTCGCATTTCCACTTTTCTTGCAATTTATCCATAGGTTAGAAGGACGCAAACCCCGAATATTAATGTGCCAACTGTAAGTAGAATAATTAGCGTATTTTCTGATTCTTCGTGCTTTAGTTCTGTAGCCCTCTCGTCCGTGTCGTCTTTCTCATTCGTCATAAATTCACCTCAGTTTATTTATCGCCTCATCAGGGTCGTCCTCATCATCGTCCTTGAACCAGACTTCGCGCCAATCCTTGGGCTTCTCTTTCTTTCTTGGTGGTTTCTCCTCTATTGCTGTGTCTGGTTTAGGATACCAGGCGTGAATGTCCTGCATCTCAGCCTCTAACAATCTGCGCTCCTTAAGAACTTCAGGATTGGTTGGTAAGAGCCTCCCTTCATCATTCTGTATCTTACGCCTGATACGAGTGATACTCTCGAACGCTGGCATCTTATCTATGTCCTTCTTGAGTATGTAATAACCGTGCTTGGTATCCTTGGCTATACCGAGTTCCCTCAGCACACTGAATACCAAATCTTTATCTGAATTACGGGTGTTCACTTCTTGTGTCATAATTGACTCGACCAGTTCCCGTTGAAATAGTATCTCTTCCTTCATACCTCTTCACCCCAACAATCCCAATTTTCCGCGCACTCCCTAGCAAACAATTCGATACGTGGCTTATCCCCGAACAAATCAACTATCCTGTCCCGCACTTCATCTGGCTTTCTGGAATGCTCTCGTAATTCTGCTATGACTAGTTGCTTGACGTTTTTCTTATCGCGCTTCATCTTGCCCTTGATACCTAACAAGCAAATCTCTGCATTAGAATTAGTATAGAAACCAAGACCACTGTAGAAACCCTTGCCCCTGGTCTTAACCCAGGTGAACGCAACAGTCCGATAGTCGAAACCCCACGCTTCCATGAGTTCCAGGGCTTCCTTCAGATTAGGGTATGTCGCCCACATCAAGAGAGCACTGTTTTTATCCGCTATATCAGACACGGGCATCTGTTTCATTTCATCAAGCGACATGGTAGGGTAGTGGGCGGATACATCACCATATGCCTTCCCACGACCTTGAAAATTACGATAAGACCAGGGCGGGTCTGCATAGATTATGTTGTATTTCTTATCTGGTAGAGAGAACCCATCCCTGGCATCCATATCTACCACCGCCCAGTCCTTACCGCCCATCCTATTCCTCTATTGGGGGGTTATAGTTCCTCTTTTTTCTTGGACAGACCCTTGAAGTCGCCTCTATTGAAACGCTTCTGCCAGTGGCCTTCCATTATGTCAAAGGCGTCGTCCTTGGTCATCCCGCAATCTTTCAGTATGCGCTCATCTATTTCATCCAACGCCTCGTCCATCACGCCTTCCACATGCCCGAAGTTGGTCACGAAGTCAAAGTCTGATAACCCTAACTCCGCAGGCTCGCCGCTATCCAAATAGTCTTGGAGAACCATGTCGAACGCACTACTTAGTTTCTTTCCGATGTCATTACACTTGTCTTCTGCCATGTTATTCCACCTCGATAATTCTGGTAATACTTACCAAACCCTATATGGATTAATATGTATTTAATTGTTTTTATTTATTCGGACAATTCTGAATTAGGCTACATAATTTGGTTTCTTCCTTGATGCCAATCATCTCCAGATACTCTATCAGATACTTGGCAAAGCCCGTTACGAACTCATAGTCGTCTACCTTGAACGTGTCCTTCTGGTGCTTTACCGCTTTCCTATACGCATTTCGCAAATCCCGCAATGACGATTCTCCCATGTTTTCAACCTCTGTTACTTTCCTGCCCGTTCTTCGAAATCCGCCAACGTAATGCTCGTTGGTTTCGTGCTCACTTTTTCTTTCTCAACTTTCTTTTTCTCCTTCTTGCAAGCCTTCGCTATGTTCATCCCGTACTCTGCCACCCCTATCCGCGCCTCGGCTATCTGGAAATAGAGTTCCCCCATTTCTATACCTATGAAGTCAAAGCCGCCTATCTTGCAACCCATACCTGTCGTTCCTGTGCCCATGAAGGGGTCAAGAACAGTACCACCTGGCGGCGTGATTAGGCGACACAAGTATTGCATCAGCGATACTGGCTTGACGGTTTCATGTATATTGCCGAACCCAATAGTGTGGGGGGTTGGTTGCTTATTTGCTTTCGCCTGTTCGTTTTCATTATTCATTAAAGACCATTGTGCTTGTTCTATACGTTGCCATTTGTCCTTATGGGTCGGCTTATACCAGAGTAGTTCTTCACACCCCCTATTTCTTTCAGAGCGTGACGCCTTCGCACAATAAAAAAATCTCGCTGGCGTTCCTTTATCGCCATATCCAGGGTCGCCCTTCTGGTACTTCGTGCCGCTCGTGTTCAGCATACTACCCTTGTTGCCTATCCTGCCGCCACTGGACTTGCTCTCACCCGTCTTGGCGAACTCGAACGCTGGACACCCATCTACGCATTCCCAGTCCTCGACCTCTTCTGAGCCAGGGCGTTCCCCCTCTGCTATGTATTCAGCCTTACCGCCATAGTTCTTGCCATACCCGTTCACGTCCACCACAGGGTAATGAGCGTTACTTTTAATCGCCTTGTGGCCTACCATCTTGCAATCGGGATGATGAGACCAAACCAGATTGGCGGGGAAACGGCCTTTCTCGTTGGCACTCGCTACAGGATTCTTGGTGTTGTCAAACCCACAGGCGTCATTATTCCAACCAGCACCCTTTGGATTCCGAACTGTAAATTTCATTTCCTCAGTGTGGGAAATCCTGCACGCATCTATGTTCATCGCCCCCGTGCCCCACTTAAGAACGTTCTCGGCTATGTTCTTCTCGCTGATTGGCTTCCGTGCAAGTATCCAGAGTTCCATCGCTGGCTTCAACGCGGTTCCCCAACCCTCCCATTCGGAAGTGCCCCTTGTATGTTTATAATCTGGATTGGCCGCTCCACCGTCCATATTCAACTTATTCCCAAGTGTCCTAGCGATTCGACCACCTTCAATAACCTCTCTCTCATTCCCCTGCAACTTATCTACTCCTTTGCCAATGTTATGGGACTTAGGAAGACCCACCCCATACACCCAAGCCACCATATCTCTTATCTCGAACCCCCCAAGACGAATGGACATTGCCATCCAATCTACGGTTCTCGTGCCGCACGCAACAAGCATGTGACCGCCTGGTTTCAGCACCCTGAAGCACTCCTTCCATATCGCAGGCTGGGGCACGAAGGAATCCCACTCTTTCCCCATGAAGCCGCCGCCCTTAATTTCCTTGCTCTCGTTCTGAACCCACGCCGTCAGAACCTCAAGAGCATCTGGCGGCTTCCCCAAGCCGTATGGCGGGTCGGTCACTATCGCATCCACCGAATCAGGGAGGATATGGGGCAACTTCTCTTCGCATTTACCATGTAATAATCTCATATTCTAACCACCGTTACTTTTCTACCCACAGCATCTTGCAGTGCTCGCACCAATAGCCGCTTTCTGCACCAGCTATCCGCATCAGGTCTGGGTTCGCTCTGCCCATAAACTGCCCACAATCGGGACATCTCTCTGCCAACTCAATCACCCCTTATTTTCTCTATTGGGCATTGCAACCCCTCATGGTTGCCGAATCGTTTGCCACATGTCCTACATATTAGATTTTCGTCCATATCGAACTTATCTATTAGTTCTTTTATAAACTCGATTTCTGTCCTCATCTCGCTCGACCTCTTTTCACTCATTTTAACACCTACTGGATATAGTGTTCCCACCTCTTATCCTTTTCTACCTCGCCACGCTCGGAAAAGAAATGCGACAGCCTACCGCCAACTATATCTTCCTTACCCTTACCCAATTCTCTCCATTCTGGCTCTCCTAACTTGCCGTCATTGATACGAACCATTACGCTAAGTGCCTCACCACCATCGCTTTCTCCCAATATGTTTATTATCTCATATCTATCGGTTTGACTTCCATCCTTGGTACTTATTTCTGTCGCCCATGCTTCTATCAACAATATTAGCATCTCCACGTCAGGGAGTCGGCCTATGGCTTTTATGAACTCGGACATCTCTCCTTTGTCCAGCGATAGTTCACCAATGGGCAAACAGTCCACTGCCTTTTTCTTTCGGCTCTTTACGAACAAGGTAGGCTGAATTTCTATGCCGCCGACTCTTATCTTGGTCGCAAATCCCACACATGATTCCATTATGTCCCGTAACGTCGGGTGCTCTGCCTCCCTTCCCTCTATCAATCGTTTCATTGTTTCCCGCCCTGATTCAATCCTTCTCTTGAATTTCTCGGCTAGTTCCTGTTGTTCCTTTGTGGGCGGCTCTGGCTCGAAAACCTTACAAGCAAACATATTACAATGCTTACAGAACCCAGCACCGTTTGTATATCCTCTCTTCTCAAACTCATGTCCTGCACATGCCAAATATCTCTGAAACTTCTGCCACGCCTGTTCTTCGGCCTCCTCTATGGTCTTTCCTTCGCCTCTGAGAAAGGTGGCGGGATTGTTCGGGAAAGCCTCGAAAAAGGCAGTTGTATATGTTGAAGGTAGCGAACGTTCTTCCGCATAGGTTTCAAGAGGTTTTTCTGACGTGAATATATTAACTAACGCCCCTTTCCTTTCAAATACTATGCCATCACCACCGCACTGTACGAAACAATCCTCTGCCCAATCGTGCTTACATAGATAGGGGTCGCCAAAGCTTTTTCTGGCATACTTTTTTTCCACCGTATTCGCCATCTTACTTACCTCCTCTCTCTCTGCGATTGTAGAGAATAGACGTGCCTGTTTCCACCCAACAATAATGACCTGTTCTTTTCGCATGATTATATGCTTTCTGTCTGGCGTTCGTGTGGTCTTGCCATTCCATACCACAATCATAGCACCCAGCAATTTGAAGGATTACTCCCATATTCTCTGTTTTTATTGGCACGTTACTCACCACCTTTATGTTGGCGCAGGAATATTAAGCTAGCACTCGTGTTTTCCATCTCTCTTTTTAGGATGGTTGAATCTATGGCCTCTCTTATATCATCGGGCATTTGAGATAGTGCCTTTTCTTGATGGTATTTTACCTGGCCGTAATACCAATTCAACACCTTCATTATATCATTAGGGGTTGCCTCTTTAGGTAGTCTGGCAATCAACGCCTCTACTTTTTCATTCGCATAATCAAGTGCCACCAAATGCCGAGCCATGTTCTTTATCGTTTTCATTTCATTACTCTGTTTCATGCTTTTTACCGTCCTTTCTATGTAGCCGCACGTTCGCTTCTTGCAACTTTAGCATTGCTTCACCATATCCTATCTTGTTTAGCTGTCTTATTATGAGTTCGGCAAACGCCATCCCATCATTGTCTAATTCTAACACCATAGCCCATTTTCCGTCTTCTCCTTGACGCCATACGTCGCTCGTAATTCCCATGTCCGATAAACTATCATGGCATTTGCTGACTGTGCCATGCGTAAAGCCACTGATTTCTTTCAATTCCGTGAAACGTATGCCGTGCCCGTGTATGGATTGGTATCGGTGTATGAGTAATAGTACCTCTAATCGCTTGCTCAGGCGTGATTGTGGGTCGGGTTCGTGTATGTTCTCGCTTGCTTGGGGAGTGGGGGGTTTGGCCTGGGTGCTGGGCAGTGCCTCTACCTCTCTTATTATTTCCTCAATGCCAAGCTTATGCCTCAGTGCTCGAAGCCTGCCGCTTAGTTCCACCATATCAATGACCACCCTTATTTTCTCGCTTCCAGTCCGTTTCGGTATCATCTATCGGTTCATAGCAATTTAGACCATCGTGGAACATCGTCCAGCATTTTACCATATGCTTGCAACCGTCACAGCTTTTCTTGAATTTTAACCGACGTTGCCAATTATATGCCATTTCCAACACCCGTTACTTTTATGCCTTCGCGCTCGTTGAAGATTGCAACCCTGTTCAAATCCCGTAGGTCTATCAAATAACAACTCTTTGAGTTTCCTCTGGTATCATCAACCCGCCCCAGATATTCGTGGTGTGGATAACGCCCAATCTCAATCCCCACGCTCAAAGCCTTGAAAGGGGTGTGCCAGACACCACTTAGAGATTTCACCTCAATAACCTTGCCATTCGCGGCGGTGAATTGGTTGTCAAGCCATGAAACCCAGAAGTATATCTGAATCCTTGGATAATGTTCCTTGTAAAGGATATAATCTTTTCTGTCGAAAGTTACAGTGGTCATTGGATTGGAACGCCTCCCCCAATGGCTCACCTTTCGGCCAGCAGTGTAGAACGGTGTCATCACACACTTCAGTTCTGACAGTTTACCATTTATAATCAAGTCGGGGGCATAGCAGTTAACCTTCTTATCTGGGTTGATTCTGGCATCAAGACCTATCTTGGGGCAAATGTCCTTGACGAACGCCCTCTCTAGATTCTCGCCGTGAATGACCCACCATTGCTTGTTATTAATATCCATATTTTACAACCTCACACAATCGCTTCCTTCGCCCAATCTATCCAAGCCCACGAACTCACAACCGCCTATCTCCATACGGAACGGCGCGTGATAATGCCCAAAGAACCACTTCTTGGGCTTAAAAGCGTCAAACAGGAACTCTAGCATGGTCGAGGATTGACCCTTGCCTATTGGCTCTAATTCCATTGCATCCTCAACGAACGGGGGGGCGCAGTGGCTTATTATTACGTCTATCTTGCACTTGGGCACGCTGTTTATATCGTGAGAGGTTATCTGCTCGTCAGGGAACCAATCGCGGCCTTCTATGCGCATAGCCTTGTCCACGCTATCTGCACCGCCCATCATCAGTATGCTCTTACCATTAACTGATAGGATTGTACCTCTCGGCGCATAATATACTTGTGGTATTACAAAGATTGGTTTCTTCTGGTTGTGAACGGTTCTCCGTAATTGCCGTAATACCTCGTGGTTCTCGTGATTGCCGTCCACAAAGACTACCCGACTGCCCCTCGGCAAGATGGCCGCCCCCATCCCTTTTATGTCCCAGCAACCAAAGTCCCCTGTCGACAGTACCAAATGGGGCGTGAACTCCTCAATTACTTTATTCAGATTGGTGAAATCGCCGTGCGTGTCCCCAACCACTAACACTTCTGCTTCCATGTTATGCCTTCTTTCTATATACCCAGTGCCTTTCGCACATTGTCTCGGCCTTATGCCAACCTTTCTGCTTTTTCCTAGGCTTCTTACACATAGCGCAACTACATTGAGCCAGATTGTTCTTTCGCAATCGCCCAGGCTTGAAGAATGAATCGGGGTCATCATAATACCGCTCGTCTACCTTCCACACATATCTCCATATCTTGAGACGCCGCCTCACAACGCGCCTGGTGTTCTCCATTCGCCTCAACCGCTTCGCCTTATCCTTTCGCATTACTTCTCACCGCCGCAGCGTTCTCTTTTTCCTGTTCTCAACCAACACGCTCTCTATTTCTTCGCACTCATTCAAATTATGATAGCCTCTCTTGCAGTTTTTCCAACCGCCCGACCAATGGCATTCCCGTCTATTATTATAAGGACAATATAACGCCATTTTATCTACCATTCCCTACCATCCCTATCCATTTCTTGGCCTTCTATTTCTCCTTAGACTCGCGCTCGGCCTTCTCCGCCAGCAATCGCATTTTCTCGGTTATGTCGTGTATGCACTCACCCATTATCTTGTTCATATATTGTAAATCTTTGTCTATCTCATCCAAGGACTCGCGGAAAGAGATTACCTTCTCTGGCTTGGCCTGGGCGTTCGGGTTCTCTGGGCAGTGTTCACAATCGTCCATTAGAACATTCTTGTTCAAGAACTCGTCCCTGCATATACTGTTAGGGTCATACTTGCACATCATTCGGCTCATGGCTCTCAGCACTCCCAGTTTATCGGCACTCTAGACATCACATCTACTATCCTATCGCATTCCTTCTTGCCTATCTGGTTCGCCCAGCGCGTCACCGCAGAACGACGGCCAGCCCTGGTCTTGTATTTCTGTATGTTTTTACACACCTCATATAGCCAGTAGTCGAACAGAAGCCGATGGTAGGGGCAGGACGTGGCCGCGCCCAGACCCTTAGTGGAATCCCTTAATTCGGGGCAACCGCGCACTACGCACTTCGGTATCGGTTCCTGGCCGTCAGCTATGCGCTGGGCATTGACCTCTCGTATTCGCTTATTCCGTATCTCGATTACTTCCAACATACCTACACCTCTCTGATTTCCTGCAAGTCCTCTTTCGTGAGACCCATTATTTCCATTCTCTCTTTATTTTCCCGTGCGATATTGTCTACCTGTGTTAAAAGTCTTGTGTTACTTAATTGTATTATGCATGATTCGGGGTAGAGCAACTGATAGAGCCAATCTCGATTCAGTTCGTGCCAGCGTCCCTTATATTTTACCCATTGATTATCTTCGAGCGGGGGGAACGACGGCGGCCTGGGCTGGGTTGTCGCGGCCACATAGAGCCTACCTTCTGGACGGTTGGGCATAGTTCTTAACTCTCCTTTTTCCATTGAAACGTTATGTATCCCACCATTCTCGCATGGGAGGAAGTTCGTCTTCACACGGTACACAGCGCAGGTCATTCACCATCTGTATTATCTTTCGTTGTTGTTTATCTGAGAAATCTGAAAGTATGAACTGTATCCCCTCTTCAAGCGTTATGGCTTCTGGATGATGCTTTGGGTATCCGTTGAAGGCCAGTATGTATGTTAAACAGTCAAGTTCATCCATCAATTCCCTGATAGTAAACACACCGCCCATTATCTCGTCATATTCCCAATCTTCCATACCATCCACTGTGTTACTTTTCTCGCTTTCCATTTTTATCCATCCATCCATTTATGACATTTGGGGCAAGGCTCTTTAGGCATGGGAATGCCGCATACCACTTCATCCAATGGCGGCTCACATACTTTTATCGGGGCGGCATCTCGTAGTGCCTGTGGCGCGTCCTTATCAGGATACCATAGACCCAGCTTTGCACCACACACGCATTTCTTTATATATTCTACTGGCATTAACAGCCACCCTCTCCCATCTCAAGCGCACCCAATGGTGAAAGCTTGAACCAATATTTGCCGTTTAGTTTCACAAAGAAGGCCATCTTATCATCAACTAATGACTTTAGAGATTCCAAATCAATATCGCCTGTTGTGTCGCTTTCTATAATCGTCTTGGCGGGTATGAATTTTTCGCGTTCCAATAGGGATTCGAATGCGATTCTTTCCTTGAGGTTTCTCAACACTACCGAATGGTTCAAGACCTTTGACCAATTCATTTCCCATTTTTCTATCTCTCCCATATCAACCACCGTTACTTTCCTTACCATTCTTCTTAGGCAACTTCACGCCTAACTGCTTCGCCATCTCTGCCATGCACTCTTGTAGATAGTCCGTGTCCATGCCCTGCTTCTGTATCAACGCCTGGTTCAATAGAATAGCGTTATCGCGTATCTCTTGTGCCTTCTGCAACTTCTCCATCTCTTTCTTATGTTCAAAGGACTCTCGTATTATGAACTGGCTATTCACACCGCCACTGAACATAATGGAACTGCCACGAAGCCACTCAGGATAGCTTATCTCCTTAGTGATTGCCTGCTCTGTCCGTTCCCGTATGGAACCGTCCTTGAAGTGCTTCAGATACACCCTGCTCACCATGTCGTCAAACTGCCTCACTGTTATCGCATACTTGCCACTCATATCTAGCCGCTCGCTCTGTTCCTTGTCATTCGCCCATTCCCAACACACTGTCGTTATGTCCTTCAGTTGCTCAAAGGTATAGCCAGATACGGTCTGCAATAGAGCGTCAAGCCATGCCTCAAAGAACAGGACTGATTCAAAGGACATGGGATGCTCACTGGCGCATACCGTGATGTTCACAGCACCCGTCCCAAAGCATTGAACTGTTACTTGATTGCCCTTATAGTCAAATTTCTCTTGAATACCGCCCCTGATTTGTGTGACAACGCGCTTTGCAAAGCACTGATACAATGAGCGTGGGTCTAGCGTGTTAAAGATGTATTTTAGGGGGTCTGGAAGGGGGGCTATCTGTTTGTCGCAAATAGGTAAATTATCACGTTTTAGATACAGATGAATATTATGAAATTCGGGAGGAACGAAGTCCTCCATCTCTATCAAACGGGCTAATTCCTGCTCTACCTCCTCAATGTCTTCCTCGACCTGTTTTTCTGTCGGTATTTTCCAGAAGGTGTCTCTGCCTACCTTAACCTTCTGGACTAAACCTTCATCAGATAGCCTGGAGAGTGCTTGCCTGACACTATTATAGATTTTCTTTAATGGTCTATTATCGTTATATTGCTTCTGTAAATGTCCCGCTATATATTTAGTATGATATTCTTCCCCGTCGCCCTTTCTATCATTAAGGAATACTAACAGTCGTTCTTTATCGGAAGTGACGGACGCCTTACCTCTTTTTTTTCGGCTACGACGGGGCATATCTACCTACATACCATTTGCTACAAGAAGTGCGACAAACATGCGACAACTCGTGTCGTGCCAGTCGTCCATTAATTGCCCCCGATTTCAACCCCAAGCGATGTCAAACTTGCTTGTTGCAGGTTTGCAGAAGGCTTGAACCCGTTGTTCGTCCTGTGCAATTTATTCTGCAACCACTCGTGCTTATGAAACGGCCTACCATCGGGCGTTATAAGGCGAGTGCGCCCCGTTGATTCCGTATGACTTATTTCTATTTCCATATCCGCATCGCTTAAAGATTTGCCGCTCTCATAAAACTTATCCAACAATTCATCCCTATCATCGACTTCTGTTACAAAGCCTCTAATCATACCTGACGCCTCAATATAGGCAAGAACTTCATACTGAACATAATAGTCCTCACCATCAACAGGTTCAAGGTCTAGTTTCTGACCCGCCTTCACCTTCTCCATCTGTTTCTCTATTATTCGTTTCAGTGTGTCTTTCTCCGTATCAGAGGGGTTCGTGCAATCAAAGCAAATCGCACCCGTCTTCAGTCTCGTTCCACATATCAAGCAACAGCCTTTAGTTTCAATGGTTTCTCCGTTCAATTTCACCGAATCATCTCCTCACTTCGGGGGTAGAGAGAGGGTATGCGATTGACCTTTAAAAACCTTACCTATGGACTGACGAGCGTTAGTTTTCTACCCTTCATCATTTACTCCGATGAGACCTTTGAATTTCCTCAGAGACATAAGTGTCTTCTTACCGCCCTCATCCAACTCTATCTCGACCCCGCTACCGTCGTCGGTATCGCTGGACTCTGGCTCTACGCTCTTTTCCTTTTCCTTCTTAGAACTAACGGGCGTTGGTTTTATGCCCTCCTGTTCACATCCAGAAGAGTCATCTGTCTCACCCCCTATGTCTTCGCCTATTTCTTCGGCAACTTCTGTCGGCGATTTCCCGTTGTTCTTTAGCCTGAATTTCTCCTCTGCCTCCTTTAATTCTGTTTCTATATCAGCAATATGCTTATTCGCCGCTTTAATGTAAGCGGCTGGGTTCTTTATACCCTTAAAAATCTTGGCATAATATTCAGGAACTACGCTCGTCTTCGCTATCTTGTCCATCTGTTTCAAATGATGCTGTGCTTTGTGCCTTGGTCGTTCTGCATCCATCCTATTCGCCTCCTATTTTCGTTTGCTTACCTTTCTCTTTCTTGGCCTTTTCCTTCCTCGGTGCTTTCTTGTGGGAGATATTACCGCCGCCTACCACGAACGGCGGGAACTGTGGCGTTATACCGCTCAATAACTGCTCGGCGGTTAATATTTGTATCCTCGGATACTTCTTACTCTCGTATCCTTCCAAGCCCTCTGCTTGATAGGAACCTGCAATCGAGGCTTCCTTTTCCATCTCCTTGCTCGGAGAGTGTAAAGTGAGCAATACGCCCATAGGCGCGTCCTCTCGCTCAATCACGCCCCTCAACTCTCGAACATGAGAAGGATTGGTCTTACCGCCCTTCACGGAGAAGATTATCTGCTTAGGCTTGGACTTTATATCCCCTCGCTCGTAATAATACAGACAGCCATCTATACCTTTATCCCCGCCCTTCTTCTTTTCTACAGGCCGTGCCCCGACAAGACCCAATATCCACCATTGAAATTGGAACGGGTCGTCCCTGGCTAATTCTCTCGCACCTGTGATAGAATTGGGTTCCCCTATCACTTTCACATCGGCCATAACCTCATGACCATAATCACTAATCAAACGATGTTTTATCAACGACACGGACAGATGTGTTATGTCTATCCCAATCCAACGCCTGTTCCATTTCTGAGCAATAGATACCGCAGTCCCGCATCCACAGAACGGGTCAAACACCACATCACCCTCCCTGGAACTCGCCTGGATGATACGTTCTAACAACGCCTCTGGCTTCTGAGTTGGATAGCCAAGACGCTCCTTTGCCATATTGTTGATTGTTGGAATATCCCATACGTCGTCCATCTTTTTTAATTGGCCTTTCATCATTTGGCTCTTAGCCTCTACCATGAGCGGAGTGTAGTGCATGTTCTTTGTCTTGGAATACATCAGAAGTATGTCGTGTTTAGACGCCCATTGTTTCGGAGAAGAACCACCCAAACCATAGTGCCATATCACTTCGTTCCTGAAATTATCCCGCCCGAATATAACGTCCATTATTATTTTCAGGTAGTGGCTTGCCGTTGGGTCGCAGTGCAGATAGATAGAGCCAGTCGGCTTCAAGACCCTGTGCAATTCCTTCAAGCGAATTGCCATCATGAGGAGATATGCCATCATGTCATTCTCGCCCAGGAAATCTCGGAATGCCCGTATCGCATGGCCTAACTCGTCGCCAGCAAGTACCAGTTCCTCGAACGTATCCTCGGATTCACGACCCCAACGCCATGTGTCCGTGAACGCTCTAATCTGGGACTCGGACTGACGCCCGTTAGTTTCGGAAAATATCACATTGTAATCCCTATTGCTATTGAACGGCGGGTCGAGATATATCAAGTCCACAGACTCGTCCTTCATGTACTCCCGCATGATGAACAGATTGTCGCCGTAGTATAGTTGGTTCTTTTCCATGTTATTCACTCCATATCATATTGAGGGTTGTAGATGCCAAAGTTGAATTCGTCTATGTTGTATGGGTTGTCCATGATTTTAGATAGGCCAAACATGTGGCTGTCGGACGGGAAAAAGCTAAACCAACCGTTTATTAGCTTGCCATTGACCTTGCCCTTGTTTATCCAGATGAATAGGCACTTGGCGATATTCCCCTTCCGTTTCTCGTAATGAACCCATACCACCTCATCGCTCAACGGGATTATCCTTAGCAATTTAAAGGTTTCTTGTGTGTAGTTCTCAGGACGACTTGAATCTGAGTATTTCTTTGCCTTCTCAAGTGCTGCCTTTAGCAGCAATTCGCCTATCTCGCGCTTCATTCCTTCACCATCACTACCATATCTGCTTCCTCGCAGGCATCAAATGGTCTTTTACAGTTGGGGCACTCTATTACGTCGTCCACGAATATCGTTCCACAACCGTTCTCCTCGAAAGGAAAGCAGATGCGAATTGGTATGGTTTTAATAACTGTTTTTCCTCGCATAGTTCTCACCTCTTTACTGGGGCTTTCTCCACGTCTATTTCCTCTGCTGTTATCTTGACCAATTTACCATTGAACTGGTTCATGAACATTGCAAATTCGCTATAGTCGCCACCAGGCGGGATTATCCCTACACGGCCTTCAAAGCCGATATTGACTGTGCCTATTATTTCTGGCATATTTCTCACTCTCCATCATCCATTGCCATCTCGAATATCGTAGCGAGCGAGTAATGTTCGGTTATGACTTTTCCACATTCGGGGCAGTTGGCCGTTACACGAACGCTGGGGGGGCTGTAATCATCGGACATTGTTATGTCATTAGAAGCCTTCCAATGACTTGTTGTGAACGTGAATAGACGCAGACCACCCTTAGTCTTGTGGTGGCAACTGTGGCAACCGAACTCAAGTTCCTTTTTCATAGTTTCACCGCCTTCTCTTTTCGTCGCTTCTCGCGCTCGATGTTCCAGACCTCATGCCACACCACAGATTTAATTATATATTCCATATCTCGTTCATACATTTCATCAAAGTGAGCAAGGTATCTCTTTACCTCTTCTGGGGTGTCCAGTCCTTCGTCCATTGGAGCATGAAACGGGTCGCTGGGGCAAAGTTTGTGATGCATATGTGAAATTGCCGATATTAACTCCACGTTCAACGCTTCCAGATATTCTACTTTATGCACGGGGTTCCTTTTTCGCGCCTTCTCTAGACTCGCTTTAAGCATTGCAATCTGGTCTTGGAGAGCGTTCCGTTCGTCAATGACCGAAGACATGTGACGTAGCGCATCTACATATTCCTCATTCAGTTGTATAAGTTCCTCTCTGGTTAGTTTTTTCATGGTTTCACCTCTCCACAATATGCGCTCGACTGTAGCACATGCACTGACCCTCTATCTCGCCATGCTTATCTCTGAACAGATTCTTGCAGTCCACCTCACATTCATGTTCTCGCATGAGCGCATTGGCCTCGATTATGTTCACTTGCTCATGCTCGGCACACTCAGGGCAAATATCCCTGTGCCCTATTGTTATTATCTCATCTACGCTGTATGTCTTTACCATCTCATTCACGTCCTTCTAGTTCTGCCATTATTTCGCCTCTGCTCTACCTCTTATTTTCACAAGTGGTATCTTTCTCCGTTTCATTTCTGGTGTTCCGATACCCTTAATATATGGATGTATGAATATCTTTTCCCCTTGCATATTTGTATATCTTGGGTGTCTGAACCTACGCCAATGCCCAGCGACTTCGTAGCTAGTTCCAACGTCCGTTGTTTCTCCTTGCTTTGGCTGGATGCTATCTATGTATATTTTCAATTCGCCTTTCACGACCACGACATTCGAGTTGGGAAGTGGCATTTTTCCACGCTTCGCCCTTTTCGTTTGATTTGTCCTCTTGCGCTCATAGATTTTTATGCCAGGATGCTCAAGAAAATCGTTGAAGTTCATCAATATTCTTCTCAATATATTGCAAACATTACCGCCTCGTTCCTTGTTAATTGTATCTTCTACATCTCTGTCGTGTTCATTGAGCATGAAAGCGATTGTGCCAACATCCTCCTTACGATTATCTTTCTTCTTGGTATATATTGCCCTAATTAGCCAATCGTTCAAATCGTTGCCATGCTCACTCTTATGTGCTAATATCCCATGTATATCTGTTCCCTTAAAGTTTATGTCCAGATTTAGAAATAGTATTGGAAAAGGCAATTCTATCATTCGTGCCGTATTGGGCGTGAGGGCGAACAAACGCCCAATTCTCCCGTCTATTTCATATATTCGGGCTTCTTTCAGATTCTTTAGCAACATTTCATGGAGGGGTATATCAATACTGTCGGGGTGTGAGTAGTATTTCTCTGCGTCTGGTCTTTGAACGAAATTAAGCATGTTGGTCAGTATTAGTTGACTGTCTATCCATTGTTGCATTTTTTCCCACCTTTATTTATGGTCGCTTGTGCAATCCAATTCGCCTGGGCAGAAGGGGCACAACCTCTCGAATCCAGGGATATTCTTTAGGCTCTTTTCCAATATCTGTTTCAGTTTATTCGTTCTTATTTTAGCACTGTGCTCGACCAACACAGCTTTATCGCTATCCATTATTTCTAACTTGCCTATACGGATTCCCTCTTCTATTGCAAATTTAATGCAACATTCAAATTCTGTTCCGTGCCGTTTGAATACGTCATCGTAGTCCATTACACTTCACCGTCCTTCTTGCCTTTTATCTTTTTCGTCCATTCTGGGAATGGGTCTTCTTTATGTATCCATTCTGTGCCTGTAATCCGCTCATATTTATCGGCATCTATCGTGGCATGTTTCTTGAACCGCGCATGCAATAGACGCCTTAGCGGATTTTTTATGATGAAATAATGTAGTTGTTGGCTGAAGAATATCGCTTCATGAAACGCTTTCGTCATGCCGCATTCATTGGTATCTCCCTTTGCATTACACTCTTTTCGTAAATTGCATACCTGGCAGGGGTACGCCATATCTTTGTCTTCCATATCGCTTCACCATCCTTCTAGCGGCTCACAATCGCACTTTTTCCAATGTGAGCAGTCTGAGCATTCTTTGTCGGGGTTTTCTTCATTGTATCCAGGGCATTCACACATTACACAGCATTTATTGGCATCAGGGTGGGCGCAGTAATTCCCATACCATTCATCATGGCAGGTGGTACATCTCAACATCGGTTGAATTTCCACTGCGAATTCTGGGTGTTCAGCAATGCACTCTGGGCAACGCTCCCGCTTAGTTCCTTTATAGTCGCATTCTGGGCACTCGTATTCGGCCATCACGCATCACCACAATCCGTTCTACGACTTTTCTTTGGTATTGATTTTTTTATTTCCTCTATTTCCCACAAATGTCCAAATGCACAACCATGTCCAAATCCCCCGAAACTATTACAGGAGAAACCACATACTGGACACCACATAGAATCGTTTATGCCAGGAAGAAAATCCTTTATTTTCATCATGCAATCATGACAGAAATAATAGTATCCTGTTCCCAATGGGTCTTGAAGTTCAAATAATTCTTGGACATCACAACCAAAGGAACATCCATCTGGTTGCCTCGAACTATGCCCATCCCATTTATGCGGTGGTAAATATTTGCCTTCCCGTATAGTCTTATGAACGTTCCATACCCACAATTCATTACTTGGTATTTCTCTACCATTAATTATGCTTTTCATCACGCTTCACCACCCTTCTTCCAAACTATCTCAGTATCATGTTCTGTTTGGATTTCTTGACACGCGGATTCATTATGTTGGTGTTCACAATCAACACAATGGAGAAATACGATTCCACCCAATGCGTTATAGCCATAACAACCTACCTTTTCGGGCACTAACCCCAACATGGTAAATACTTTGCATGAGCAAGAAGGGGATATGCATTTGCCTATATACTTTTTATGAACTCTGTTGCTATGGCCGCACTTACACAACACCATCACGCATCACCGCCCTTGACATCGTGGATTGAAATATCTCGGATAACTATGTATCCTTTGATTTGTATCCTAATCCCGTCAATCGTTGTTACACTTTCAAATTCACCACTATTTTTAAGCCTCATGTATACCACCGTTCTTTCTTTGCAAGTTTTTCTACGTATTCATCTAGTGCCTTACTGAATTCACTGTACCTTGATTGTCTAACACTCGTTAGAATTATGTCGTGCAGTGCTCTACGTGTTTCCTCCTTGTATTGGACGCTCACGCCTATTGGAACGTCACTCATTGCCATATCCCGAACGTGCTCTATGTACTCGGCTAGCAATTTGTCGTCCACTTCTAATCCGCCAATTATCATCAGGCATCACCCAATAGACTCTCATATTGCTTTGCACAGGCGGGGGTCAATTCTTTTATGTTTTCCTCGTTTGCACCGATGATTATCTCTATAGGCTTACCTTGATTTAGGATGATTTTTATCCTGTATCTTATGAATGTCGTTTCTGGTACTCTGTCGTGGGTATTGGATACCACACCTATCGCGCCCCATTTTACTGATGAACTTTCTTGGAAAGATATGATGTTTTCTTCTTTCCTGAAGTGTTCAACTATGTGCCCACTTACAAATTCTATTATTCTATCATTCCGTATCATTCAATCCTCTCCTATGTCCAGAGTAGGCTCTGGGTGCTCGGCGACCCATTTATCAACCATCTCGTTTATGATTGTGAGTGCTTCCTGCTCTGAGATTTCACCACGACGGCATCTAGCTATTACTTTCTGTCGCTGTTGCAGTTCATATTTTTCCTCGACGAAGGTAGGCCACATCAGAATCACACGTCCAGTTTTAATTGCTTCGTATTGAACGCCTTGAGAAGCGTATCCTTACATTCCTCACAAAGACATATGTTGATGTCCATGCCAGCCAGCATCATCATTACACCGTAGCGAACGTCTTCATCGCACTCATAATTAGCACAGTTCCCGAAGTTAATGCCGTCTGCAATATCGCCTTCCAAATCCTGAACCACGTCTAGTTTGATTCCTATTACTTTGCTAGACATTGAAGATGCTCCTTGATAAGAGCCACCAAGGTATCTCTGGGCACTGAACCCACAACCTTGCCGACCACTTCACCGTTCACGAACAACAGAAGCGTTGGTATGCCCATGATTCCATATCGCTCTGGGGTCTTTCTGGCCTCGTCCACGTTCAGCTTGCAGACCTTCACCTTGCCCTTGTAGGATACGGCCAATTCTTCCACTGTCGGGGCAAGTGCAAGACACGGCCTACACCAACCCGCCCAGAAATCCACCAATACGGGTATTTCCGATTTCAATACCTCTTGCTCAAAGTTCTCGTCCGTTACGTCCATATATGCTTTTTCCATTTCAATCACTCCTTTCTTTTTCACTTTGTATAGTGTACAACTGACTTTCCCGAAGCTTCTCTGAGAGAAGTTCCTGCAACAAAGCAACCGCCACCGCGACCTCTAAGATTGTGCAATCTTGGGATAGCTGACATCCATTCTCGGTGAACTCGAAATGTATGTACTTGTTTTTCTTAAGTTTTTTCTTATTTACTGCCATTTCAATCACCGCCTTTTATTGGTTCTTCTATGACGATTTTACCATCATCCCATATTCGGATTAATCTGTCGACGACCATAACTTCAACATACTGTTCGCCATCAGACTTATCACTATATATCCCGATTTCTATCTTATTGTTTTTATGATGCCATGTTCGTTCTACTCCTAGTTCGCTGAATTTCTTAAATTTGTCCATTACAATCACTCCTCCCTATCTATCCTTTCCACCAATATTCCAGTGTGCCACTTGAAATAGACACCGAAAAGCACACCATTGCCTGCTGCACTGAAAGCTGACCCAGAAGCGACACTTATCGCAAGACACGCCCCAAATATTATCATAAATAGGCCAGACAACCAATATCTTTCTTCTATGCCGCGCATTGCGAATCACCTCAATTCGTCTACAGACACGTATGCCCATCCCTTGCCCTTTCTTTTTATCAAATCACCATACTCATTGAATACGACAAGGCGGAAACAATGGGGGCAGAACCAGATGTCGCCATATCCATGAGTTTTCGATAGTAAATCGTGCTCTTCGGAGATTACAAGCATCGGTTTATCGCATCTCCAGCAATCCAATTCGCCATCTCGTTCATGTATCTTATCCTCTACTGTTCGCATTTCAAATCACTCCATTTCCTTGCCATTAGACACATAGCAACTGCCGCCTACCATTTGCTCGGCATAATCCATGATGTTGTCTATTAGGCGAATCCGCACGTCCTCTACGCTCTCGTTGTCGCCGCCAGCTATTTGCACCTGAATACAGTTCTGTATCTCGAACATGTATGTTTTCATAGTTCTACCTCTGTCTCGCGGGTGAGGTCTACAACCTTCTCTCGGCGATATACATACATAGAGATATTTATCCATGATATGAACAGGATTTTATCCTGCTCTTTATTCATCCATATCTGGTCATCTCTATCCTCAAATTCCAGAGTGTAGCCGCCTATTTCTAACTGTCGTTCGATTTGTACTCTACTGATTTTCGTTTGAAGTTTCATCCGCGTTTCCTCCTTTTTCTTGTGCCTGAAATTGAAATTTCTGAATCAATCTCCTGTGCATTTGATTACATAGGTCTTCAAGGCCATCGCGTTGCCGTTCCAGTGTGTCTATTACACCACACAAATAGTGGTATCGTTCAGCCTCGTCTTCTCGTGAGAGTTTACGAGAATGCTCGAAGGCCATTTCTTTGCGGCTAGTGATGTCGTGCAATATCCGCTTACGCTCCTCGCATATAACGCCCCACATAGCCTGAAATAGTTCGTGAGAACCTAATGTGATTTCGCTCATGGTAGCACCCCCTGATATGCACCGCCAACGACATAGCCTTCCCAGAGGACTTCTTGCAGGTAGTCGTAGAACTCCTTAGTCATGGATAGACCGCCAGCACCGCCCTCAATGTGCCCTTCTTTCCTCAACACTGAAAGGACATCTCGCTCGACAGTCTCTATCTTATTGGGGTCAATTCTCTGTTCATTCTTCATCACGAAATCCACATAGGCATACAGCCGTAGTTCCCTTGTGGTGATTTCCCGCCCCAGAAAGCCGACTGCTATCTCTTGTATCCTGTCCGTTAACGCCCCGCGACCCATAGGAACCACCTCTTACTTTCGCTTCTGCTCCCTGAGTTCCTGTGTGTGGTCTCGCTGTATCTCAAGGAAGGACATGTCCGTGCCGTTAAGTTCGATACCGTTCAGTAGCTTGTGCCTGACATTGTGTATCATAGCGTTCTGCCAATCTACACTGCCGAATTCATGCCCCTTGGTTTCAACAAGCTTTTCTTTCGCCTGCAACCACCACCCAGCGTCATTATGCGCGTTCGACATATCGAACATCGCCTCCTCTGTCCCACAGGGGGGGCATATGTCCGTCTCGTTGTTCCGCCTCGACAGGGCAGGGAACCCCGTATATTCGCCCAAGCACCGAGGGCATATCTTTATCTCATCCTTCTTACTTGTTTTCTTGCTCATGGTTTATTCCTCCTATTTCTAACGTTCGTTGCTTTTATTCCTTTCTGCTTTTTTCCTTTTCTCATAGCCATCCCGACATGCGATACAATTCCAGAAAGTACCGCAGACCGAATAGAACCTACAGTGCGTCCTCATACGGCGTCTCCTCTATACCATATCGCTCCTTTACTCCTTTCCATGTGTGCATGAGTTCATCTCGCCTGTAGCTGTAATATTCCGACTGGTGTATTATTATATCTTTGCCATAATAACTAAATACCAGATAGGACGAGGGTAGGAATATAGTCTCGCCGTTGAAGGTCGCTTTCTTGATTGGCTCGCTCTCAACCACGCTATCTGCGAAACTTCCGTTCGTATTGCACAGCATTTTCTTTAGTGCCAGCAACCTACCTTCGGGCATCTTACTTACTCCTTTTCTCATAACCGTCTGGCAACCCGCCCATGATTAGGTTCTCGGCCACCAACGTCGTGTTGTGGACGCACCAACAACCACGCTTGCTGTTCTTGGCCTTGCTCTCCTCGTGGTGCTTGCAATCTCGCTTGGGGCATCTATACTTTGCCATCGTCATCGCCTCTCGTTCCGTTGAAATGTCTGAAAGTATGGCAACCCCAATGGTTCTCACAATATAGACCATTTTCGCATAGTGCCAAATCTTCCTTAGTTGGTTTTTCCAAATCGTAGTTCGGACATAGCCATTCCTTTATCTTTGTCCCATTGTTGAATATCGCCCTTACTTCTTCCATATTGCTTATCCTCTCTGGTATTCGCTTGACTTCTATAAGGAAGTCGGTAGTTCCATCCTTGCTGTATATCCTCAACGTTGTCGGCGTCTTTCCTCGCTCACAGAAGAATGTCTCATTGTCTGGTAATGAAATCCCTTTGGGGGAAGGCATGTTTCTTTTTCTTAGATGTGTGCTGACACACGCCAATATCATGTCCCGTATTACAAAGTCTGCCATTGACTTCTGTTGTTCCTGCCTCGTGCTCTCGCTTATGGTGTCCATCTCAATCACGCCCTTCTTTTTTCCATTTATGCCTCAATATCTCAGTCCGTTCCTTGACCTCTGGTGTCTTTTCTAACAAGCGTTGGAAATCTGCCTTGCTAATTGATTTCAATATGTTCTTGAGAAGTGTCGACTCGTCGTCAATGTTATGCTGGATTATGACTGCCGCCACCTTCAAGCCGTCAGCAATGCCCATATAATATCCGCGCCCCTCGTCGTCTATTTCTGGTTCATGGGCTTTCTTTAGGTAATCCTCGACCATGTGCTTTATTTCTATGAGTGCTTCCTGCTTTGTCATGTCTATTTCCTCCCTAACTGCTTGGACACCGCCAACTCGTGCTCGTCCATGTACTCATTCATCTTCTCCTTTATCACGATTTCTACAGCGCACCAGGGGCAATGAAATTTACGAGAGAAACCTATTTCAAGGTCGCTTACCTCCGTGCCACAATTCGGGCAATCAAAGTAGTGCTCGATTACCGCTCTCTGCTCCATTATGCTCTCGCTTATCTCGATAGATAGCAAGGCGAACTGTTTGCAAGAACAGGACTCGCATACACCAGTTACGGGATT
>Ga0114946_10000422_pt1 | contig 28029 bp, 17 predicted proteins | sample WalLakDeSediment_FD_88676 | JGI IMG/M metagenome (GOLD analysis project Ga0114946, IMG submission 88676) | Lake sediment microbial communities from Walker lake, Nevada to study Microbial Dark Matter (Phase II) - Walker Lake 11/02/13 Deep Sediment | ecosystem: Environmental > Aquatic >... | reverse complement strand
TATAAATACCGAAAGTATTTTTTCCTGTCGAAGTTGAACTAGCGATGACAACAGAGCAACAGCAACTGTATCATGCTGTGATGACCATAACATGAGGGTGCTGCAACGGCGAAGTCAGGAAAAACGCACCTGCCGGGAGTGTTTAGCCCAGCTCTATTGCCGATCACTCGTACGGCCACGCGGATGCTATATCGCATCCCGCCCATGACCTGCTCCACGATGCTGTAAAGTACGCTGAAGCGATAGGAAATACAATCATTACGGATGATTATATGGGAGAGTAGTACCCTGCACGGCATGCTGTACACAGAAGGGTTCACGATCTCGTCGCGTAACACAACGGTACCTTACAGAGTCAAAGATGCGGACATGAACAGTTCCGTCGCTGCCCGTGTTCGACATACTGCAAGTCCCCCAACTTGCATTAGTCCTTGTTGTTATGCCCGTCAATTCTCGACTGCTTCATGTTCTTCCGAAGGTAATGGCGCTGCAACCCGGGCCTGCTCGTTCAACCGTCTCAATTCCATCAAACGCGCGTCACCGGGGGCGAATTCCAGCGCCCTTTCTATGTGCGGGACCGCCAACTCATATTCCCCGGCTCGATGCATGTACAGAGCGGAATTCGAGAACATTGTCGCGTACATCCCGTGCAAACCCTGCACGAGACGTTCGTCACTCTGGAACGGACGATAGACGATGTCCGGGAAAGCAAGATCGCGTGCTGGAGGAAGATCTTCTTCACGATACAAGCGAAAAGCCAAGCCGACCGGAACACGAACATACTCCGGTCCGAATTGATCCTCCATCTCTATCGTCAGGTACAACGGTCGTTCATGGTAGTTCTTGTCTAGAAAACTATTGATGAGATCGTTGAAGGCTTGCTCGATCTGCATTGCATCATAGGGTAAATCATGCTCGAACTTGTATAGTTGTTCGGAGAATCTCTCGATTTCAGGAAGCGAGGTTTCGTGGATTTCCGGGAAATTGACTCGAAGTTGTTCGATGTACCACGAACGACGGAACAATTCCTTATCCAAAACAATCACGTCCTTGCGAAATCCCTCGACCTCTTGGTAGTACAGAGCGGCCGACACCCAGTAATCCCATTGATAGGACAACACAAGAGCATTCTCTTCGAAACCTGCGAACATGTTTTTCGTGTAGTCCTCGACCAAGTGGTTACCACGTTGGGACACTGATCCGAAGTTGAGGAGCACGGGAAACACGAACACCGCTCCAATCGCAACCGGATATCTGGACTGGACCATTCCTCGTTGCTTCAGCCACCGGCCTATGCTCTCCATGCCGAAGGCGGCCCAGATACCCATCACGACAAGGCACAGCAGCAAATAGGAATCGATGTCGTGTATATCGTATCCTGCGGACCAGATCAGACATGTGAGAAAAAGCAGCAGGAGCAACCATCCGAGCCGTGCATTCCGGAGAAACACTGTTGCGACTCCCACGAGAGCGGGAAGCAAGGCAAAATACGCAACGTCCCGTGGCAACATCGCAGTGATATTCGCGAACTGATCCTGCCAGGCCTCAACACTCGAAAACATCCACACACTGTACTGCTTGCCGGTAACATGCCATACCAGCCGTTGCAAGGTGTCGGGATTTCCCCAATTCAATACGGGGTCAGTGGCTGCGCGAAGCGGAAGGTAGATGTACGGGAGCAGCATCAACGCGCCTGCCCCGGCGGCAAGAACGAGCGTCTTCGCTGTTACGCGCTTTTCGATCAACAGTGCTATCATGAGCACGGCGAGCGCGGGGAGAGTAAACACTGTACTCATGTGATTGCAAAACGACAGGCCAAGCATCGCGGCAAGAACTATTACTCGACGCGACAACGCAACGTCGTCCTTCGTGCTCATACTGGCTTGGAGCACTCGCGCGGCGGACCACAACACTAGTGCAAGCAAAAGCATGTGCAAGGAATACACCTCGATTGATAGCGAGGTTCTCCACCACGTTTTTGATAATGCGATGAGCAGCACACCGAGTACCGCGGCAATAGTGAGCGTAACTTCGTCGGTGGATTTCGGGGCTTTCTTGGTACGGGATTTCCTCACTCCACGCCGATACGGCAACGCGAGAAGTAGGCGAATTGTGTCGACGAGTATGGCGGCACCCGCGGCACCGCAAAGTGCGGAAAAGACGTTCATTCTGTAAATCCCATCCCCTATGGGAAGTTTAGCCCAAAGCCCACCGAGTATGGTAAACAGGGGGTAGCCAGTGGGATGGGCTATGCCGAAACTATGTACCACAGCGGCAAGCTCACCAGCATCGATGAAATCCATAGAGGGTGCCAGAGTGATCATGTAGATCACGAACACGAAAAACGCCGTGCCACCGGCGGAGTAAAGACGAAGACGCCGCTCATTTGTCATGTCATCACACCATTGTCATGTTCTGCGGTGATACTTAGAAAATAGTCCTCCAACGACCTCTGCGGAATCATGGCCGATACGGCAATTCCTGCTTCGACCAGTGCGGTATTGCTGCGAGCAATATCCGTTTCATGCAGAGTACAAGTAATACGACCATCCTGATAATCACAATCCATCACCCATGCCATACCGCGCAACAACGCCAATGCGGCATCAATGCGGTCAACCTGAAAGCGAACGCGAATGCTGTCCCGATGCAGTAACTCATCCACCATTCCCTGCACAACAAGACGACCGCGGTGCAATATGCACATGCGCGTTGCCACCTGTTCTATTTCGTGCAGCAGATGTGATGAGAGGAAAATGGTCATCCCCGATTCGCGATTCAATCGAAGAATCAGCTCGCGTACTTCCTTCATACCAAGAGGATCGAGTCCGTTGGTCGGCTCGTCGAGAATCAGCAACTCCGGATTCGGCAACAAGGCCTGTGCTATCCCAAGCCGCTGCTTCATTCCATGCGAATACGTCTTGACCTTGTCGTCCGCGCGATCTGACAGACCGACTAGCTCCAGTACTTCATCGATCCGCTTGTTGTCAACACTACCATACAACGCGGAAACTATTTCAAGGTTGCGGCGGGCGCTGAGGTATGTATAGAAATCCGGCTCTTCCACTAAACCGCCCACACGAGCCAATACATTCCGCTTTCTCGACACGTCCACACCGAAGAGCTGCACCGAACCAGCCGTCGGGGATACCAACGAAAGCGCCATGCGTATGGTCGTACTTTTTCCCGCACCGTTCGGTCCAAGAAAGCCATAGATGTCTCCTCGATACACTGTCACGTGGAGATCGGATACTGCCAAACGCTTGCCGAAGCGCTTTGTCAAGCCGATGCTTTGTAACAGAATGTCGGACTCGTGCATAGTTCCTACAAGTAGAGTATGAGAAATATCGCGGGAATCAGCAAGCCGATGGCTGTAAGCCAAGCTCCTCGGCCTGTGATGCCCTTTTTCCCCTTCAAAACAAACAACCCACTGATAGCCATCAGTATCAAGGCGGCTGCGAAAATGTCCGCATACCATGTCCATAAGCCGCGTGGCATGTTGTAATGAAGGAAGTTCACTTCGAAAAACACCTTACGCCTACGCGAGGTCTCCAGCAGTCCTTCACCTGTTTCCACATCGATGTTGACCGTTCCACCTTCCAGAAATACTCTCATCACACCTTCGGCCGGAAAATAATGGTTTTTATAATTCCCGTCCTCGCCGAATTCCTCGAGCAGTCTTTTCACGGCAGTTCTGTCCAGGCCATCGGTCTCGATTGGCGCTGTGACCTGCACGTCGCGGATTTCAACGAAGTAATTCGGATCCCATTCCTTGATGTGATTCAGCGCTATTCCCGACAAGGAGTAGATAATGGTCATACCCGCGAACAAATACCCGAGATCACGGTGTATAGCTTGATTCCAACGGCGAAGCTTGGTGGAGGATTTCATGAATACGTCGATGACTGTTGCCTGCATGGAGAAGTTCCGGCACGCTGCGGTAGCCAGAAATCACTCGAGTTGGACGCACAACTCCATCGAAGGGCTTCAGTAAATAACATGTCCGTGCGGATTAGAGTCGTGTGTATTCGCGGACGCTTCAAGACGCGGAGCGTGCAAAAGTCGTCATTTCTCGTCAATGGATATCGAGAAACGAGGCCGGTGGCTACACCGACCTCGTCAATCTCGAATTGTGCCGAAACATCAAAGCTCGTCGGCATGCTCATCCTGCTGTTTCGCATCGGGCACACTTGAACCGTCCTTCATCCTGAAGGAAACACAATCCAAATGCCAGAAGGACAGGTATGCTTTGCCACTATTGAGCAATTCCTCTCTGCGCGTATTTATTGTCTCAAGCGCCTTCGGATCCACATGCTCGCAGTCCCCGTGATGTTCGTGCTCACCGTGATCATGCTCAGCCATGTGTTCCGCAATCACCTCCTGCTCCCACTCGTCCAGATAGGCTTCATCGACTCTGGTTTCCCGCAAATACCCCGTGACGACAATGTCCGAGCCCTCAAGTTCACGCGCGAACGCTGCCATGTTCTCGCCGGACTCGACACGGATTCTGTCATTCGTCTCGGTGTCGACAATATGCAAACGCTTGCCGCCATGCCTGCAAACGTGCGTCACTGTACCTGTAAGCGATACTTGCTGGTCGACGTAGTCTTCAGCGACCTCGAAGAATTGAGGCAGCGTCATGACGTCCATCGCTTCGCCCTCCGGGCGCGAGTCGCACGCAGCAAGTAGTAGAAGCGCGAACAACGGGATGATTGCTTGAAAAAGATGTCGTTTCATAAAATGCTCCTGATTGGTGATTTCTGCGTTATGTGCATCTATAACATTGGATTACAATTCAGCAGAACATGCATGACAATGCTCGTTTAACGTCGACTGGTTTTCATGTATGCTTTCACGCGTTCGCGTAGCGCTTCTCCATCGCGATCATGCCGTTTTTCACCACGGTATTGAGATGGTTAACTCCGAAATGATACAGTATACGATGATACGTGGGGACGTCGAAGATGAGTAAATCCGCCTGCTTTCCGACTTCGATGCTGCCGAGACGGTCTGAGCGGCGCAGAGCCGCCGCCGCATTCAATGTCACTGCAGTTATCGCTTCTTCCATGGTCATCCGCATCTGCAGAGCCGCGAGGCTCATCATGAGTTGTATATTCTCGCTCATGCATGAACCCGGATTGGCATCGGTAGCTATACAGACGGGAAGGCCGGCGTCGATAAGCCGTCTGGCGTCGGGCATCGGTTCACCCAGAAACAACGAGACGCCGGGTAACAGAGTCGCTATAGTGCCGGCACGCAGCATGTGTTGTATCCCATCGTCACTGATGTGATCGAGATGATCGGCGGAATCGGCTTGGAATTCCGCAGCGAGTTCGGCACCGCCGCCCGCCGTGATCTGATCAGCATGCACTCGCACACGCAGGCCGAGCTGTTTTGCGAGCTGCAAAAACCTCCGCGCTTCGTCAAGGGTAAAAGCTCCCCGTTCGATGAACACATCGCAATACTCCGCCAAGCGACGTTCAGCAACAGCCGGCAGCATTTCATCGAGTACGAGACGAATATACTCGTCCCTGCGTTCCTTATAATCAAAGGGAATAGTATGTGCGCCGAGAAAGGTCGCAACGATGTCCACGACGTGAAGCTCCTTCAGTTCATTGATCACCTCGAGCATTTTCAACTCGTTGTCGAGGTCCAATCCATATCCGCTTTTTATCTCCACCGTCGTGCTGCCGAAACCGAGACAACTGTCGAGACGGTGGAGTGCATACTCTATCAATTCCACCTTGCCCGCAGCCCGCGTCGCTTTGACTGTTGTGTTAATGCCTCCGCCGGAAGCTGCGATTTCGGCGTACGATGCTCCCGCTATCCGTCGCGCGCATTCTTCCTCGCGTGCGCCAGCGAACACCAGATGCGTGTGGCTGTCGATGAAGCCAGGCAGCACGGTTTTCCCGAACGCATTGATGCTGAGTTCGGCATCCGAAATATCGATTTCGTCGGATGCACCAACGTAGACGATGCGACCGTCCTTGACTGCGATGGCACCGTCTTCTATCAACCCTACTTCTCGCATGTCGCGGCCACGTTTGCATGTATCGCCGTTCGCCGCCGACGTGACGATCTGCGTCGCGTTGTATATCACAATATCATTCATTACTCCGCGCCCTCAATGCGATGTGTAATTCACGCAGTTGCGCATCCGATACTCTGGCAGGTGATTCATCCATGAGCGACAATGCGCTATTGGTCTTGGGAAATGCGATCACGTCGCGAATACTGGTCAACCCCGCGAGTATGCTGATAATGCGGTCAAGGCCGAGTGCTATGCCTCCGTGAGGTGGTGCGCCGTAGCGGAAGGCATTGATGAGAAATCCGAATTTTTCATCGATTTCTTCCTTGCTCATGCCGAGAATGGAGAAGATACGGGCTTGCAATGCAGCGTCATGTATGCGGATGCTACCACTCCCCGCTTCGTTGCCGTTCCACACGAGATCGTAACAATCGGCCCGGGCACGTGCCGGGGAGTGATCAAGTAAGGGAATGTCCTCGGTCTTGGGCGAAGTGAACGGGTGATGCTCCGCGTAGAACCGTTGCGTCCCGTCGTCCCATTGAAATAGCGGAAAATCCACCACCCACAGCAAGCCGTGCGCATTGCGGTCGATGAGGTCAAGTTCACGTGCCAGTTCGAGGCGCAATGTTCCCATGGCTGCGAGTGCCGCTCTCCTGTCCGCATCGGCGAGAATCAGCAGGAGGTCACCGTCCGAAGCGTTAAGCGCTTCGCGCAATGCCGCTTGCACACCGCTGTCGAGAAATTTCGCTGCCGGACCGGAAAGAGTGCCGTTCTCGCATTTCAACCAGACTAATCCGCCCATGCCGAGGGATTTCGCGCGATGAGTTGCCTCGTCGAGTTTTTTTCTGCTGAACTCCGCAAGCACGCCAGTAAGCTTCATACCCGTCACTATACCGCCGCGTTCGAGTGCATCCCGGAAAACCTTGAATTCCGTTTGCCGAAGCACATCATCCAGCGTGACCATTTCCATACCGAAACGTATATCGGGTTTGTCCGTACCATAGCGTTCGAGCGCTTGATAATAATCGAGCACCGGCAGAGGCAGAGAAAGTTCGATGTCGTGAATATCCTTAAGTATGCGTGCAATCAGCCCTTCAATCAAGCGATGTATGTCCTCGGCGGTAACAAAGGACATTTCGACGTCGATCTGTGTGAATTCCGGCTGTCTGTCGGCACGCAAATCCTCGTCACGAAAACATTTGACGATTTGCATATACCGGTCCAACCCGGCCACCATCAGCAGTTGCTTGTACTGTTGTGGAGATTGTGGAAGTGCGAAAAAACGCCCAGGATGCACTCTACTGGGTACCAGGTAGTCGCGTGCGCCTTCGGGTGTGCTCTTCATCAACACGGGCGTTTCCACTTCGATGAAACGATGCTCGTCGAAATATCGATGTACGATCTGATACACGCGATGTCTGAGAACGAGATTGTTCTGCAGAACGGGACGCCGTAGATCGAGATATCTGTATTTGAGACGCAAATCCTCGTGCGCCTCCACATCGTCCTTTATCTCGAACGGTGTAACATCGGAAGTAGCAAGTACGTCGAAGGTATCGACGATGACCTCGATCTCGCCGGTGGCCATTGTTGCATTGGCCATGTCAGCCGGACGCGTCTGCACTCGTCCCGTCACTGTCAGAACATATTCGGACTTCAGCTCATGGGCGCGTTCGTGCACATCCACGTTGTGCTGCGGAGCGAACACAACCTGCGTGATACCGAATCTATCTCGTAGATCGATGAAAATCATGCCTCCGAGATCTCTGCGTCCGTCCACCCATCCGTTGAGTGTTACTGTAATGCCGGCGTTCGTGGCGCGAAGTTCTCCGCAGGTATGAGTTCGTTTCGTAAACATCATTGTATTTCCAAGCTTCGATTCGGTACAATTGTGAAATATAACGAAAAGCAGGGAATGAGAATATCGTGGAAAAAACTGAAAAGCCGAATCACATGCATCGCAAAGCGAACAACACCTCAACGAGGAAGTCGGCCTGCTGCTGACCTCACGACATGATGTACGCGATTCTGCAAGGCCGCAGCACTTGCAGAGAAGCATATCGAGTCATGCTTCATGGGCGCAGCATTTCGTCATTTTTTTCTCATTCCGAAATCCCGTATCTTTATTTCTGGACAGTGCTACCCGTATATCCGGTACAATGCGCGTACCTGTCCACGAACACCCGAGTACCGGACGTACTCGTCGAGAAACGACGAGTTGGCTTAAAGAACCGGGGGGCATTGAACCCAGCAATCCCGCTGCCGCGCCTCGGTCGTACCGCCCGGGACATCGACTCCAGACGATTAGAATGAAAGGTCGAGAAATTTCACGGTATTCCACCTCCATTCCCCATCACGACGCTTCAACGATATGTTCCCATATAGTGCAAACACGTTTCGTTCCGCACGATTTTTGGATGTTACACTGACCTGATACATTGAGGTACTGTATGAGCAAACGAACATTAGCGACTATCGACGGCAATGAAGCCGCCGCATACGTCGCTCACAAAACAAATGAGATCTGTGCCATTTACCCCATCACCCCGAGTTCCAACATGGGCGAGTGGGCCGACGCCTGGTCCTCGGAGGGTAGGCGGAATATCTGGGGTACAGTCCCGGTAGTCTCCGAACTGCAAAGCGAAGGCGGGGCATCAGGCGCCGTACATGGTGCTTTGCAGACGGGCTCGCTGACAACGACATTCACCGCATCACAGGGTCTGCTGCTTATGATACCGAACATGTTCAAGATCGCCGGCGAACTCACGCCGACGGTATTCCATGTTTCGGCCCGTACTGTCGCAGCACACGCTCTGTCGATTTTCGGCGATCACAGCGACATCATGGCCGTTCGTCAAACCGGATTCGCCCTGTTGTCGTCGAACTCCGTTCAAGAGGTCATGGATTTCGCGTTGATCGCGCAGGCCGCTTCATTGCGTTCTCGAATTCCTTTCGTGCATTTCTTCGACGGATTCCGTATTTCACACGAAGTAATGAAAATCGAACAGCTTTCGGACGAGGACATGCTCGCGATGCTGCCCGACGAGCTGATTGCCGAACATCGGGCACGCGCCATGTCGCCGAACAATCCCGTGCTTCGCGGTACGGCGCAAAACCCCGACGTGTTCTTCCAAGCCCGCGAAACCGTGAATCCGTACTACAATGCTTGCGCGGATATCGTGCAGGAGACCATGGACCAGTTCGCGAACATCGTCGGGCGTTCATACAACCTGTTCGACTACGTTGGTGATCCGGATGCCGAACGCGTCATCGTGATGATGGGTTCGGGTTGCGGCGCCGCCGAGGAAACCGTCGACTATCTGAACGAGCACGGGGAAAAGGTGGGGCTGCTGAAAGTACGCCTGTTCCGCCCCTTCTCCCTCAAGCACTTCATCGCCAAACTCCCAGCAACAGTGAAAAACATCGCCGTTCTCGACAGGACAAAGGAACCTGGCGCTCTGGGCGAACCACTGTACCAGGACGTCATGAGTGCTCTTGCAGAAGCGATGAACGATGGTATGCTACCGATGCCCGTCTTTCCGAGAGTCGTCGGCGGGCGTCATGGCCTCTCGTCAAAAGAATTCACACCAACCATGGTAAAAGCGGTTTTTGACAATCTGAATGCAAGCGAAGTGAAAAACCATTTCACTGTAGGCATCAACGACGATGTGACGCATACAAGCCTCCCATACGATCCGAATTGGAGCGTAGAACCGGATGATGTGTTCCGTGGCATGTTCTACGGTCTCGGTGCGGACGGCACCGTAGGGGCGAACAAGAACTCGATCAAGATCATCGGCGAAGGCACGGATTTCCACGCACAAGGGTATTTCGTGTACGATTCGAAGAAATCGGGTTCCGTGACTATATCGCATCTGCGCTTCGGCCCGCGTCCTATCCGCTCGACATATCTGATTTCTGACGCCAACTTCCTCGCATGTCACTCCTTTGTTTTTCTCGAAAAATTCGACATGCTTTCGAAACTGCGCGATGGCGGCGTGTTTCTGCTCAACAGCCCCTATCCTGTCGATCAGGTCTGGGATAAAATACCGCGTGTTGTCCAGCAGCAGATCATCGATAAGAAAGTGAAATTATACGTCATCGACGGTTATGCTGTGGCCGAGGCTACAGGTATGGGCGCACGTGTGAATACAATCATGCAGACATGTTTCTTCGCCATTTCCGGCATTCTTCCCAAGGACGAAGCCATTGAGAAGATCAAGGACTCGATCAAGAAAACCTATGGCGGAAAAGGTGATAAAATAGTGCAGATGAATTTCAACGCTGTCGATCAGACGCTTGAACATTTACACGAAATATCAGTCCCCGCAACGGCCACGAGCAGCGTGGAACTTCCGCCGGCCGTGTCTCCCAAGGCTCCCGAGTTCGTTCGCGACGTCACATCGATGATCATTTCGGGTCATGGCGACGACCTCCCGGTGAGTGCAATGCCCATCGACGGCACCTTCCCAACCGGCACCGCCATGTGGGAGAAACGCAACATCGCATTGGAAATTCCCGAATGGGATGTGGTCACCTGCATACAGTGCGGAAAATGTGCTATGGTTTGCCCACACGCGACCATTCGCATAAAAGCGTTTGACGAGAAGGAAGTTGCCGGCGCACCACCGACATTCAAGTACGTCGACGCACGAGGCAAGGAGTATGCAGGATTGAAATACAGCATTCAGGTTGCTCCTGAAGACTGCACCGGTTGCGCATTGTGCGTCGAGGTATGTCCGGCGAAGAACAAGTCCGAAGTACGCCTCAAAGCCCTCAACATGGTTCCACAGCCACCGATTCGCGAGCAGGAACGCGAGAACTGGGAATTCTTCCTCAACATTCCCGAATTCGACAGAACGACGCTTAAACTCAACACCATTCAGGGTTCGCAGTTTCTGCAACCGCTGTTCGAATTCTCCGGCGCGTGTTCGGGATGCGGTGAAACCCCGTATGTGAAACTCGCAAGTCAGCTCTTCGGCGATCGCATGATCGTGGCCAACGCTACCGGATGCTCATCGATTTACGGCGGCAATTTGCCGACAACACCATGGACGGTCAACAACGACGGTCATGGGCCGACCTGGTCGAACTCGCTGTTCGAAGACAACGCCGAATTCGGCTTCGGTTTCCGTCTCACAATTGACAAACAGCAAGAGTTCGCCGAAGAAATGCTTATGAAACTCGCCGGGGCCATCGGCGAAGAATTAGTTCGCGGACTGCTCGAAGCAGACAAGAAAACGGAGGCCGGAATCCGGGATCAACGTTCGCGCGTGACGGAACTCAAGAACAAACTCAACGAAATCGCCTCACCCGATGCGAAGCGCTTGCTTGCTGTTGCGGACTTCCTGATACCACGCAGCGTCTGGATCATGGGTGGTGACGGTTGGGCCTACGACATCGGATATGGCGGTCTCGATCACGTGCTCGCGTCCGGTAAAAACGTCAACATACTCGTCCTTGATACCGAAGTGTATTCCAATACTGGTGGACAGATGTCCAAGGCCACGCCGCTCGGCGCGGTAGCCAAGTTCGCCGCCGGGGGGAAACCGGTCGGGAAAAAGGATCTTGGCCTCATGGCAGTCAACTACGGGACTGTCTATGTTGCCCAAGTAGCTATGGGTGCCAACGATTTGCAGACCCTGCGTGCCTTTCTCGAAGCCGAAGCGTATGATGGTCCTTCCCTGATCATCGCGTATAGTCACTGCATCGCGCATGGAATAGACATGTCGAAGGGAATGGATCAGCAAAAAGCGCTGGTCGAGTGTGGAATGTGGCCTCTGTACCGCTATAATCCGGAACTCAGGACGCAGGGGAAGAATCCATTCAAGCTCGACTCCAAGGAACCGAAGATCACCGTCAAGGATTTCATCAGCACCGAAACGCGCTTCAGCATGCTCTTCAAGAGCAAACCTGACGAGGCATTGCGCCTGATGAACCTGGCGCAGGAGCAGGCGAAATACCGCTATAATTACTTCAAGAACTTGGAGAAGCTCTACGAAACCATCTCCGTGCCGGAGGCCGAAACAACCGAGGCAACGGCGGAACAGGCATAGGTACCGGTGCGATCTTGCACCAGCCTTGCGATAAGCCATCACGAACGCAACAGAATACAGAGGATAGACGCATGGATCTTACAACAACCTACATGGGACTTCAATTGAAGAACCCCATTGTTCCGTCAGCCTCCCCGCTGTCGAAAGACCTGGACTCGATCAAACGCATGGAAGATGCCGGTGCATCCGCCATAGTCATGTATTCCCTGTTCGAGGAGCAACTGGCTCATGGACAGCGCGAATTGGACCACTTTCTGACTCAAGGTACGGAAAGCCATCAGGAAGCGCTCAGTTATTTTCCTGTTGCCACGGATTTCAACCTCGGTCCCGAGGAATATCTCGTACATATACAGCAGGCAAGGGAGGCGACGAACATTCCCATTATCGGAAGCCTCAACGGCGTCTCGGCGGGCGGTTGGCTGGAATACGCGACGAAGATAGAACAAGCTGGTGCGAATGGCTTGGAACTGAACGTGTACTACATCCCGACCGACCCACGCTTTTCCGCGTCGGACATCGAGGATATTTACCTCGAGGATCTCAAGCGAGTCAAGCAAGCCGTCTCTATCCCCGTCGCCATGAAACTGAGCCCCTACTTCAGCGCCATGGCGAATATGGCGACAAGACTGGACGAAGCGGGCGCCGATGCACTCGTCTTGTTCAACCGCTTCTACCAACCCGACTTCGATCTCGATCAGCTTGAGGTCGTCCCTACAGTCAATCTCAGTTCTTCGTCCGAAGGTCGTCTACCGCTTCGCTGGATAGCGATTCTCCACAAACGGGTCAAAGCGAATCTCGCCGCGACGACTGGCATTCACACCGCTCAGGATGTTCTGAAAATGCTCATGGCCGGCGCGGACGTGACCATGCTGTGCTCGGTGCTGCTTCTGCATGGTCCACAGCACATCGCTGCAATACTCAACGATCTGAAACAGTGGATGATGGAAAAGGAATACGATTCAATCGCGCAGATGAAAGGCAGTATGAGTCAGCGTTCCGTGGCCGAACCAGCAGCATTCGAACGTGCAAATTACATGAAAGCGCTCAACAGTTGGCGTTCGATTGTATAACTGATACGTAATACTACTCGTCCATGCGGCGTCGCTATCTCGGCGACGCCGTTTTTTATCATGGTCTTGCTGAAACGGCCGCACCTTGGAGCGGACCGCATCCGCCTCGGATAGACGACGTGAAGCATGTTCCATTGTCTGCAAAAAGTTACGTCAGGAGAGGAAACGCGTTTCGGCACGTGGAAATTCGATGCACGGCATACGGGCTTCTCAAACACGAATCGTTTCCTCCATTCACGGTGCACGGATTGGACGTCACTTATATTACCTCGTACCGGAAATGCTTCTGATCGAAGCACGCATGAACTGCCTCAATCACAACAGGGCAAGCAGCGAGAGCATGCAAGAGTCGAGCGGAAGCGTGTTCCTAGCGACAAGTCCTTTGCATCGAATGCTCGCTATTTACTCAGCGGTAGCACTGCACGGGCGTCTATTTCTTTTTCTCCTGATATCCTCTCCAATCAGCTCCGCGCCGGCATATCTGGGCCAGGCCTCCGGTGGATGTTTCACGGTACATGGACGGTAATGCACGGCCGGTTTCGAGCATCACCGACACAACATCATCGAAGCTGATCCAGTGCAAGCCATCCGATAGCAGCGAAAAGCAACTGCAACTCATGGCACGGCTTGCGGCATGAGCGTTCCGCTCAATACAAGGAATCTGCACGAGTCCACCGACGGGATCGCAGGTCAAACCAAGATGATGCTCCAAGCCCATTTCCGCAGCGCATTCGATTTGCCGTAGCGAACCACCATAGAGTTGTGTTGCCGCCGCCGCTGCCATGGCGCAGGCCGTACCGATTTCACCCTGACAACCGACGACAGCTCCCGCGATGGAGCCGTTGTGCTTGACCAGATTCCCGAACAATCCTGCCGTGGCCAAGGCGCGGAGAATATCATCCTCGCTACACTCCAGAGTCTCGTCCAAATGGTAGAGTACCGACGGAAGCACGCCTGCTGAACCGCAAGTCGGCGCTGTCACGACGTACGCACCGGAAGCATTCTGCTCCGCCACAGCATAGGCATACGCGGCAAGCGATGCATCGACGCGAAAATGTGCATCGCCGAGCAAGGCGGCGCGACGATAAAAGGATCGCGCTCTCCGTTGCAGTCCGAGATGCCCGGGCAGCAAACCCTCCCGGCCAAGACCCTGCTCGACGCTCGAGTGCATGGCCTCCCAGACGCTTCGCAAGAAGTGCCATATCTCCGCACCTTCGTGCCTCTCGACATATTCCCAGAAACTCTCGCCGGTTTCACGCAATCGAAGCAGAATGTCGCGCATGGACACGTCGGGGTAGGCATGCTTCGGCGGTGGATCACTAAGCAAGGCGCCTCCGCCAGTACTGTATTCATTGCGCCGTCCCAATACTCCGCCGCTGTCATCGAGCGCGACGAATTCCATGCCGTTCGGATGTCCGGAATCATCGCCGTCGGGACTCCAGTGGATTTCCACATATCTCGGTGCAAATACATCGATGATGGCCACGTCGCTCATGTGTCCGCGACCGGTTGCAGCCAAGCTGCCGTAGAGCGTTACACTGAACGAAGCCGCGTCGGGGAAATCGTCACGAAAACGAATGGCAGCCCGTTGTGGAGCTATTGTGTGGCTGCTTGATGGACCATTACCGAATCGATACAGTGCACGCAACGAATGCATGTGAATTTCTCCTAGGGTTGTGATATGCGCCGCATACTGACTACGTATGCTCGCATGATACACAATATACCTGCCATGCACCGTACTTCGGTACGGGAGCAAGGTACATTTCTTTTTCGCTTTCCTATTCAGGATTCACACTGTAAATTGCAAGGGGAACTTGAATAGGGAACTACTTCTGCTTAGTCAATACGGGGAATCACCATGCAACGCACAAGCATTTTTTTCGTGATAGCGTCCGCTTCGATGGCGCTATCTCTTCCACTTCACTCGCAAGTCTCTCTCGACGCGCTGTATAGCGCGTATACACAGGATTTCAATACACTGATCTCTTCCGGCACGGATACCTGGATCGACAATACCACTCTCCCGGGGTGGTATCATGCCAGGACGGGTACGGGTAATGCGATCGTAGCCGGGAACGGTGCTTCAAGCGCAGGCGCACTCTACAGCTTCGGCGAAACCGGCGGCAGTGATCGTGCACTGGGATCGATAGGATCCGGCAACGCCGCTGTCGGTGATATGTACTGGGGAGTACGCCTCGTCAACAACACCGGCGAAACCATCACTTCCCTGTCCGTGTCGTACTTCGGCGAACAGTGGAGGTATTCCGGTACGTCAGTATCGCAGTCCATCACCTTCTCGTATCGGGTCGGCGTCTCTCCCGGCAATCTGACGGGGGGCAATTGGACAGAGGTGAGCGAACTTCATTTCATCAGCCCTGTCATACTCGGCAGTACGGGTGCGCTCGACGGCAACGCAACCGCCAATCGCGCATTCATCGCTGCTGTTATCAACGTGACACTACAACCGAACGAAGAGATCATGTTGCGATGGTTCGACGCCGATCACCCCGGTAGTGATCATGGACTGACGGTGGACGATTTCGCGGTTACGCCCTTCGGCACCTCGGGTCCGACTATAGTGGAATTCCGCACTCCAATATCCATGTTCGGCGAGGGGGCGGGTACGGTGTCCATCGACATACGCATCACCAACCCTGACTCGCTGAACGCCACGCAGTTGACGGTTGAACTTGTTGGCGGTACGGCAGTGAACGGTGTGGATGTTTCGCCCGCCTTCGCACCGCGAAATGTGATTTTTCCAGCCGGCTGCGGTGATGATCAACGTATTTCCATCACCCTCGTGGATGACACACTGTACACGGGGAACAGAACGCTGATTTTCGAACTCTGCAATGTATCCGGCGGCAATAACGCGAACTTGGGTGTTTTGTCTCGTCATACGTTGACGATAGTGGAAAATGACGCGCCACCGCATCCATCAATTGTCATCAATGAGTACTTCAATGCCTTTGGCAGTTTGTCCACGGATGAAGCAATAGAGCTGTACGTCGTTGAGGATGCTTTGGATATACGGGGCTACAGTATCGCCGATGCGACCAGTAGTGGCATGTATCCGTATGGCATACTAACGTTTTCCAACGATTCTCTCTGGAGCAACTTGCCTGCAGGCGCTGTCATCGTGCTCGGCGGCTTTTACAGCGTGCCGATACAGGATACGGATGTATCCGATGGACTGTTGAAACTGCAAGTGCCTTTACACGGCAGCTCCAATCGGTATTTCACACACAGCAGCAATGCCATCAGCATAGCTGGCTCATCGGATGCTGTAGCTGTTCGGGACGCTTCCGGCGATTTCATTCACGGCCTGGCGCATGGCACAGACAATCAGGCGACGCTTCCCGCAGAACGTCACGGCTTCAGAGCTTCTTCCCTGCCCAGTGGCGCGAGCCTGGGGTTTTCGCGATACGATGCTCCGATGAGCGGTCAGGATTTCCTGAACAATGCCCATGTACATGTAATGTCCCCAAATATCGGTCTTCCCAACGACACTAGTGGGAACAGAGAGCGCCTCCGATCATTGCGAAGTCGCCATGTCGTCACAGACCGCCTGTTGGCCGGAAGTTTTTTTTGGGATGTACTCATAGACAATCGAGCGGTGTTGACTCTCAGTGGCCCCGTCAATGTCGGAAACATGCTGCGTATCGCCGAAGGCCGGCTCAATGAAGACGCCCAAGGTCTTTCGCTAGACGCCAACGGCAACGCATTGAACGGTGCCGGGGAAGGTACTCTTGTTGTCGGTGATGATGTTGGTCACTCGGCTGTCCTCGCACTACGTCGCAATCCATACCCCATCAGTGGTGTATTCGATGCCACCGCATGTGATGCAACAGTAGAGTACTACGACAACGCATCGCAGGTACTAATGAGCGGCGTCTACAACAATTTGACATTGCTCAACGGCGGTCGGAATAATCCGAAATCCGTGAATGGCGCCGTGATTGTTGCGGGAAAACTCGTTATCGACAGCGATGCATGCCTCGTCGCACACACACCGTGGACGATAACACTTGGCGAGAGCGGTAACTTCAGCAATAACGGCTACTTCGCAGGCGCTATACGAAGCAGCAGAACGTATACCGGGGAGAGCGAGGATTTCGGCGGCATCGGAGTAACATTGCGATGCGCAGGCGGTGCTTGCATTCCCCTGCAACATCCTGAGCGTATACGCGTTACCATGCATAGTTCCTCGTATGTGTGGATCGAACACCTTCCGTCCATTCTTCGCTACTACACCATTGAGGGTGACGTTCCAGTAGGTCATTCCGCTAGTATGAGTATGAAGTATGACGAGATGGATCTTAACGGGCAAAACGAGTATAAACTCTCTCTCTTCAGAAGTACGAACAATGGAAGCACCTGGAACAGCCGTGGAGGGACGCTGGATATGATGAATAACACGGTATCACTCGATCTCGATGACATACGCGGCATGTGGACGATGCACGGCGATCCACCACGAGGCAGTATCGTCGCCAATCCCGATATGCTGCGATTCGAAAGCGAGCAGTACGGCACATTGCCTTCGGAGATCAACGTCACGATTTCCAATGCGATGGGCGAAGGATCCATAATAGAATGGACGGCGAACCCGGCGACCGGCAACGAACCTGCTTGGCTTGCAATTGCTCCCGATCCGGCTGCTGCTGTCAACGACGGCGGCTTCCTCGTCAGTATACTGCGCAGCGATCTTGAACCCGGAACGTATTATACCACCATCACTGTCAAGGATGAACATGCTGTGAATCATCCTCTGCACATTCCGGTGTCGTACAGAGTTCATGCCCGGAGAGAGATCAGCATCGGTGTCGATACGCTCCGCATCAAACTGAGCAGCAAGAAAGCGAGAATCGCAGCGAATATTCCCGTGTTCAATGCCGGTGGGGCTTTCGGTCCGGGAGTAATCGCCTGGAATGCGAGCAGCAATGCAACATGGCTGCAAGTAACGAAGAACAGCGGTATGGAAGGCGAGAACATGGAAATCACCATCGACTCGCATTTGCTGACAAGTGGCACGTACTACAGCACTCTGGAAATCACAGGGGTGAACTCGTTCAGCAATGCACCGATATTCAACTCACCACTGCACATCACGTTATGCCTGGAGGTCGAAGCCGCAAGCATTGTTCAACGTAACGCTAGCCAAGTGACCGGAGCAGGGACAACGGTTTTCTACAACGATCACGGTCATCGCATTGCAAGCGTCAAGGTTACGAGTGGTGTCATTAATACGTTGTCCTTGCGATTGCATCCATTCGCCCTGCCACGCAATATTCACCGGCTGCATTACGCACGTCGTCACTATCAAATCGAGGCTACCGGCAATTACACGGCTGATATAACCTTCTGGTATACGTTGCACGAACTGGAGCAAAGCGGCCTCAATGATGCGTCGTTGCTTCGCGCCTGGCGCCAGAATCCGGTACAGTTTCAATGGACTTCGTATGGAGGATACTCCAATCCGGTGGAACAGAGCGTCACAGCCACAAATGTCGCCGACCTCAATGGAATCTGGGCGATGGCACACATGTATACTCTATCGCCATTAGCAATATCAAATCCTGGAGTGGAATGGACAGGCACTGGTGAATCTCGTTTGTCCTGGGAGTCGAATATCGACGCTGCTATTGCAGACTTCATTGTGCAATGTTGGTCGGTGGACAAAGATGCATGGCATACAGTAGGAACGGTGTCAGTCAATCATACAGGCAGCTATGCATTCCGGGATAGCGCAATCTGCTCGAGCGAGCGATGGTATCGCATTGTCGGCGTCGATACATGCAGCTCGATGAGTGTCTTTCAGCCGATACTACTGCGTGCAGTACATTCTCCGGACAGGGAAGTCGCGCTATGTGAAGGGTTTGCTCTCGGAGAATGCCTCCCCAATCCCCTCGCGACACCTGGTGGTATCGGACACGTGTCATTCACGCTACCGAAGCGAGGCAACGCCGTGCTGAAACTGTATGATATCGCAGGAAAGGAGCTTGCGCTCCTGGCATCCGCTCTGTATGATGCAGGCACGCACGAGATACCGCTGCACGCTGGGAAGCTCAGTCCTGGAATATATTTCTACCGACTGACCAGCGCGTTCGGAACGCTCACTCGCAAGGTGCTGCTTGTGAGATAAGGCAAAAGGATCACGTCTGGCAGAATGATGAACACACACGGGTATATGCTAGAGCATGATGACTCATGATTCCCGAATGGCGTTGATCCGTGTATAGCTGCGGGTATTCATGTACACGTAACAGGGAGCGGTGGATGTCGCGTCAGATATTTCGTCTTCGCACGAAAATGTTTCTTCAGTAACAGCCGTAAATGAATTCCGACTCACAAAGCGGATTCGACCAGGCACGCCGACAGCATGCGCCAATAACTCTTTGCGTCCCTGCGCTGATTTCTGAACGTGCTCCCTCCCGGCGATTCGCGGTTTCCATGGACAGACTTTTCACGTCGCCATTGCGCAAGTGCACAGTATTTCGTTGCCTATCCTCGGTCGGAGAGGAACCCGGGGAGGACAACAATCCTCATAACACGCGGGAGCGATTCAAAAGCTGCACCGATACCGAAGCGAGATGCTGGAATCACTAAGTACGCATGAGACATTGCGAAACCAAAATCCGTGCTTTGTGTCTAATAGTAAGTGGAGTATGTTTAGTACTCACTGTCGCCGCTCGCTCATAGCGCATCGTGTTTCGAATATGACAGTGGCAACACGTATGCAGAGCTTCAGTAACGATACGATGGAAGATTGCGTGACGAATTCATGTCCCTGAATTTTAGATATCAGCCTGCGCTGTTCATTGTACTGATTTTCCACATGCTCGCTGTGAGCATGTATGCACAGCGCGTGCAAATACAGGGCACGGTTCTCGATGCCAATTCGCACCGGCCTATAGCAGACGTAAACGTCATGGTTGAACATACTGCTTCAGGAACATCGAGCGACACACGCGGCCGCTTTTCCTTTGCGCATTCCCCCGCCGATACAGCTATCATCATAGTCTTTCGTCATCTATCATACGAGGAACTGCAAGTTCCGCTGCGTGAGATACGCTCGAACGGCACAATCAGTCTTCGACCCCGCATCATCCCGTTGCAAACGACGGAAATCACAGGAAAGCAACGGACGGGCATCGCGTCCCGGGATATTCGGCAAACCGTGGAAACAATAGAAGCCAGGGACTTCGAGGGCAGAGGATACATAGACGCCGGAGACGTACTGCGCGACGATCATGGCATACATGTTGATGAATCGTTCAGTGGGCGAAAAACGTTGTCCATCCGCGGCGGCAATGCCGATGATGTGCTCGTACTCTATGATGGAGTGAAACTGAACGGAAGTCATACACACGTCTTTGACATGGCGCTTATCGATATATCTGATATAGATCGCTTTGAAATAGTAAGAAGCGGCAACAGCGCGCTTTACGGCTCCGACGCGTTCGGCGGAATAGTGAACATAGTCCCGAAAAACGACCGTGCATATAACATCCGTGTGCATCAGCAAATCGGCTCGTACGATTCCGGCTTGTGGGGATTGCAACTGTTTCAGAAACGCGGAGACGTCAGCGGCTTCTACAGTGTACGAAACGGTGGAATGAGACGAAGCTTCGACGATATTCCCGAAGAACAGCTCATCAACTCCACGCTTCATCATAATGCAGGCTTCACGTGGAATGTGACGGACAACAGCGGCATTCACACGGGAAAGCTATCGCTCAATTGGCGTAATGCTCGTCTTGACTTCGAAAACGAACGCGATACCGAACGCCTCCGCGATAATAGTCATCTCGCATCTGGTCAATACCATGGCTCTCTCTTCGGTGTGAACGACGTGACACTTATGGCCGGATGGACACGATTGGAGCACGATCTCGCCATTACCTCCGGCGTGCAATCCATCGAGCGCGTGGCAGACGAACAAGCCCTTCAGACCCGATTGGAGAAAAACTGGATTGCCGGCATCTTCGAGCTGTTGCTCTCGTGGCAATTCGCTCGGAATGCACTGGACTACAAGGATAGCAGAAAGAACACGAGAGCTCAGCCTGTCGGTTTCGAGACGGCCGAGATGACGCGCAACAGTCACGCTTTCGTAGCTATAGGGAAGATGCGGGGCGAAACGGGATCTGACTTTCTGCGAAGCTTCGACGTGGACGTAAGTGTGCGACACGACCAACTCCGTGACGCCTTGGGAAATGCCACGTCCAGAGAGGGCCATCGGGGACAGAGCTTCCCGGAACAACGTCACTGGAGCGGTACGACACTGAAACTCGCCGTAGGTATCACGGGGATAACAGACGATATGTTGCTGGATGTGTTTCTCGGTTACGGTGGCGGAATCAAGTATCCGACATTGTTCCAGCAAATGAATTCCCCCGTTCTTATCGATCCGGAAGCGAAATTCGATGCTCTTGTCCCCGAACGACAGCGAGGCGTGGAAATCGGCGTGTCCTTGATACGATCCCTTAGCAGCGATGTTATCGCTGGTTGGGAATGCAAAGGCAGCGTGTTCCAGAACGTGTATTCGAACAAGATGCGGAGCATCACATCTCCAGGTTTGCCGATTACACTGTTCGACAATGTGGACGACGCAAGCATTACCGGTTTGGAGGGAAAAGCCGGGTTGTATTTCTTCGGAAAAAAAGTACTAGCCGAGGCTGCGATCTCGCACTACTTCATTTCGGATCAGGCCGCTTTTCCCTTCAAAGCTGCATCGAAATACACCTTCGGACTGAACTTCAACCATGCCGGTTATTCGCTGCAAGTGCTGGTATTTCGTGAAGGCGAGCAAGTCGGTGTGCTGCGCGGTACGGACGGCGGTTTTGCCCAGACGTCGCTACCTGAGTTTCACAACATCGACATGCATGCAGGTGTCATGTTCACAGTAGGAGGACTCGGTGCCTTCGCCAATGTGAGCATGAGAAACATGCTCAGTGATTCGGAACTTCTGCTGTCCGGTCTCGCACTACGCGACAGAAGGTATTACATTACAGTCGGGCTTCAATACTGATGAACAGTATCATGCCAAGAGCAGAAAACGTAATAACCCGAAGCATAGTGCTGTGTACTGCACTGTTGCTGGCATCGATTATCGCTTGCACGGACAATCCGTTCGAAAGTCGTTCCACAATGCAACCCACCGTCCGGCGCATAAGCGGCTTCGTGCAGCTCGGTGAACGCAGCGATCACAGCGGCGTGCATGTCTGGCTTGACGGATTCGATATCTCAAGCGTCACCGATACGGACGGTGCCTTCGCCATCACGCTCCCGCCACCATCCTTGCAAGCGACACCCGGTGGGGTGAACGGTGTGTACTCGTTGTACGCATACCTTGGCAATTACCGCATCGATTCCGTCAGCGTCGCGGTGCGCAACGGAATGCTGCTTTTACCAAGCGAGAGTATAGACGAGGCTGGTCGCCTCCGGGATGTACTGTTCATGCGTGAGCTGTTCTCCGTGGAAACGGTACTGAGCGAATCCACGATTCGCAGCAGTGCCGTCAATTTCATCACCGCGCATGTCAAACTTCGTTCGACATCACCACCGATCTCGGTGTACTTTCCGAGAGCTGTCGATGCGGTGCGTGGCCCTATCGTGTTACACGAACTCCAGACCGGCGCAGCAACTGTCATGAGCACGGAAGTGTCGGGAGTTGGTACGGCGGACATCGTCCAACTCGGGCCGGTGGAATTCGTGCGTTCGCTGCTGCTCATACTTCCGGCAAGCAGCTTGCGCCCGGGACGCTATGAAATCATTCCGTATATTCTCCCAAGGCAGCAGAGCGTTCCATCATCGCTGCTTGCCGGCATCGGACTGCATGTCAGAGCGTTGAGTCCGGACTATGTGTTCTTTCCCATGCTTCGTCGGGGAGGTATATTGACAGTGACGGAATGACGCATCCACGCAGTATCTGCGCAAGAATTCACATGACAATCGGAGACGCAACCATGCGATACGCATGTTTGGTACTATTCAGCACCCTCATCATTCCCGTTGCACTCATCGCGCAATTGCCCTTCACCGAAACCGCAATCCCTGTGCGAGACGGCAACACACTGCTCGCCGATGTATACATCGGTGACAACACTGCCGCGAAACCGACAATTCTCATACAGACACCCTATAACAAGAATGTGTTTCGCGTATGGATGCGCTTCAATACCAGTTTCCCTCTCGACACGACGCATTACCATTACGTCACTGTGGACTGGCGAGGCTTTTACGGATCAAAGAACGCTGCCGCTGTAGGATACGACCGCGGGCTCGATGGCTACGACGTGATCGAATGGATTCGCTCGCAACAGTGGAGCAATGGAAGCGTCGCGATGTGGGGAGGGTCCGCCCTTGGTGCCATACAATTTCTCACCGCCCGCCATAATCCACCCGGTCTCGTCTGCTGCGTCCCCTTCATCATTGATTACAGAACCGATTACAGCGATTATTACGACAACGGGGTGTTACGACTCGAACATGTGAGCGCTCTCGAGCGACTCGGCTTCATGACAATAGATGCAATAACTTCCAGACCGGTCGAAACGCTTTTTTGGGAGGCGATCAAACGAGCCAGCGATTACCCTGAGAGCATCGCCGTTCCGATGCTTCTGTGCAGCGGCTGGTTCGATCACTTCCCTTCGGATGTGCTGCGAGCCTTCCGGGACCTGCGGGAGCGAAGTGCAGAGAAAGTTCGCGACCAGCACAAACTGATCATGGGACCTTGGACGCATAGCGATGTGGACAGGGAAATGCAGGGGGAGATGGCATTCCCAAACGCTGTCAATACGTTGCGCGACGCGACGCTGATGTTTTTCGCATACCATCTGCTCGGCGCGAAGAACGGCTGGCCGTTGCTCCCCGCGCTTCGTTACTATCTCATGGGCCGGAACGAGTGGAGAAGTGCCGATTCCTGGGACGCTATCGACACCTCGCCGCTGAAGCTGCATCTTCGCGAGAACGGCCTACTCTCGACATCGCCACCCGTCGATCAGCGTACGCGCAGCATAGTGTACGACCCCCGTGATCCATCGCCCTCGCATGGCGGAGCAAGGTTCAATCCATTCGATCCTTCGGTCCTCGCCGGTCCGCTGGATATTTCCCGTGTGGTTGAAGTACGGCCGGATGTTCTGCTGTATGAAACTGAAATACTGAAGGAGGCGGTTGATATAGCCGGCAGGCCAAGTGTGACTTTCACGGTGGAATCCGATCGTCAAGACAGCGACGTGTCCGTGCGCTTGTGCGACGTGCATCCCAACGGCGCTTCGATGATACTGAGCGACGGCATGTACCGTTTGCGTTTTTACAGGGGAACGGATACTGAGTCTTTGTTACCCATCGGTGAAAAGGCAACCGTCACAATACAATTGCCGCATATAGCGCACAGTGTTCTTGCGGGTCATCGCATTCGTCTTGTGCTAGGAGCATCGAATTGGCCGCGATACGACAGAAATCTCAACAATGGCGGACCAATGTACACAGCCGGTGATACGCTTGTCGCAACTAACACGCTCCATCATGGCCCCAATTCGCCAGGATATCTGGAATTACCTGTACTGGAAACGGCTTTGTCAACTTCCTCTGTTGCCGTTGATATGAATGTTGCTTCGATACGCAGCATCTATCCGGTACCATGGCGTGCATCCGCATCTCCCCTGCACATTCGAGTACGTACTGCATCAACGGAGGCTGTGTTATCCATACGGGATGTAACAGGTCGTGAACTCCGCAATATCCCAGTCACAGCGGGCCAGCATGACAGCACTGTCTATTGGAACGGAAGCTGCACGGACGGTCGTATCGTACCGCAAGGTACGTATCTAGTCATTCTGCGTGATGGGAACAGCGTTTCGAGCCGTTTGCTCGTCATGCTGCATTAATACATTCCACCGATATTGAACGATAACATCATGCAAGACGATACCATCCATGCCCAGGATTACGAAGACGGAAGCGAGGTGCCGAACCCCGATCAGGGTCCGGTCACCGCTGTTATCAGACGCACAGTCAGACCGGGTAAAGAAGCGGACTTCGAGGCGTGGTTGAAAGGAATCGGCAATGACGCGATACAGTTTCCCGGACATCTCGGAACCAACATCATTCGGCCAACAAGCCGCAAGCGTCCGGAGTACATTATCATATTCCGCTTCGACACTTACAGACATCTGGAGAATTGGGAAAGCTCCGATGTGCGTCGAAAGTGGGTTGAACGCGTCCAGCCGCTGATTATCGGCGAAACGCACATACACCGTCTGAGCGGTCTCGAATATTGGTTCACACTTCCCGACTATGGAGAAAGCGAGGTACCGCCACGTCTGAAAATGGCGTTCGTGACTTGGCTGGCGTTGTTCCCCGTTGTACTGCTCGTCCAACCCGTGCTATCCCGTCTGCTCGGTATGCTTCCCTGGTGGGTACAGATCATGATCATGGCTGCCGTCATGGTCGCGCTCATGACCTGGCTCGTGATGCCGTTCATGACGCGCTTGTTCAAATCATGGCTGTACAAAGGCATACGGAGTCGAAGCGGTTGACCAACAGGAGCACGCTGCAATGACATGAGCAAGAATCGCCGTACTCTTTCGAAGACCACGCGTTGCGCTGCATGACTCATGCTGATTTTCATGAATACATTCTATCCCGTTCCGGAATATGGTTGAAACACAGTGCCGTACTGCATATACGCGTCCTGCCTATGCTCCCTTACGCGCGTACAGCACTGTTTCGCCCGGCATCATGCGATACTTCTTCGCTGATGCGATGCAATCGAGTAGAGGGGAAGGTCACCCTTCCCCCAATAAGCGCTAAGATAAGATTATCTTTTTCACGATCAGTTCCGTATAGTGTCTCCATAGGGCTCACCACACATGGAGTTAGAAATGCTCGTAGAGAGTATCGATGTCGATTCCGATTTCGCGTATCTACTCACATTGCTGCCAGAAGGTTGGCAGGAAAAGGCGAAGGAACTGGGCGCACTGCGGCGTCGCCGCGAAATTCCTGATGCTGAGACCTTGCTTCGCCTTTTACTGATCCATCTTGCCGAAGGGGTATCCTTGCGACAAACCGCTGTTCTCGCTTCACAGAGCAAGATCGCTCACGTTTCTGACGTTGCCATTATGGATCGTCTCAAGCAATCCGGCGAGTGGTTCCGCTGGATGAATTCCTCGCTGTTGGAATCGATGAACGTCCGAGCGAGCGAACACGTCTTCGGCACGAAGCGTCGCGTCCGCTTGGTCGATGCCACCATGATCTCCGAACCGGGACCGACCGGTTCCTCCTGGCGCATCAATTACGCCATCGAACTTGCCCTCGTTGCACTGCGACGAGTTTATCGTCACGGAGCCCCGTGGCGCGAATCAAGGCGAAAGCTTTCTGCGTTTCGCAATCGAGGCTGGGGATCTGATGATCGGCGATCGTGCTTATGGGATGCATTCCGGGATATCTCATGTGGTATCGTGCGGTGGCGATGTGCTGGTGCGTTTCGCATGGAATCTCCTGCCGTTGCATCTGCCATCGGGCAAAGACTTTAATCTGTTCGCGCATCTGCGACGGTTGCACGGAACGGAAGTGGGAGATTGGTGCGTGGTGATTGGCCGGGACGAGGCGACGCGGGTCTCCGGTCGGATTTGCGCGATCCGAAAAAGTCGTCAGGCTGCTCTCGCCGCACAACGCAAGGCGCGGGCTGCCGCGCGAAAAAAGAAACATACGGTCAGCACCGAAACACTTGAGGCGGCCAGGTATATCTTCGTGTTCACCACGGTGCCGAGTGATGAACTCTCGGCGATCAACACCCTGGAGATGTATCGAGGCCGCTGGCAAATGGAACTCACCTTCAAGCGGCTCAAATCCATCCTTGGAGTTGAACATCTGCGAAAATCCGATCCGGAGGCAATACGATCATGGATGCAGGGCAAACTGTTTGTTGCCCTTCTCATCGAACTCCTGCGCGTCCGTGCGGAAACTTTTTCCCCCTGGGGATACCCCATCAAACAGGACAGAACCGCTTAAGCAGATGCGCTGTGTTTGGCGCGAGGATGAATTTTTCTTTCTAGCCCTCCGGCGAGTTATTCTTCCTCCGATCCCGCTTGTCGTCATCCTTGCGAATTGGCGGGATATCTCGTCTGCGTTGCGGGAACCTCTGAGAAAACGGAAGCGACAGTTGGAGTCTCTCGTACCGACACGAGATTCGTATTCTTAGCGCTTATGGGGGGAGCCTTCACGTTACTTCAAGTTGAAAACAGAAATACGTATTTTTTACCAAGAATTAATCGCCGCATTCCCTCGAATATCAGCAGTCCAATCAGGATGGTGAACGACTGCCAAAACAGAGCAGGAACATGTATACTAATCGAGCCAAGAGCCCTTGAGATGCCAATCAAATCATCAAGGGTGGATACAAGGAACAACTCACCCGCAAGCACGGTCACGTCACTGAGTAAGGTTACTTTCCTTATCCTGTCTCTCGATTGAACGAGAATTCCGAGGAAAAAAAGAGCTACACCTATAATGAGTATAGTAATCATATTATGCCTCTAACTTACTTCTGTTAATATTCATTCATTAAAAAAGCAATGTGCAAAAATGAATTTCGAAAGTCAATAGGCAAAATGCTTCCCTGATTCGCACGCAACTATAAAGAGTATATTATCTGTAATAGTGGGAGTTGTGCTTCGCGTGCCGATTCATTGGTGATAATTATTTTCGAAAAAATAGCTTGACCTCTTGTATTATCAAGATAGTCTTGGTATATTGTGGGCATGAGACCGAAAACACCACTCCTCGAAAAAACACCCTTCGCCATCAGTCCCATTCCCATGGCTGGCGCGCATACTCCACACGCCGGTCTCTGCGCCTTCAGCAGAGT
>Ga0114946_10000421_pt1 | contig 28038 bp, 23 predicted proteins | sample WalLakDeSediment_FD_88676 | JGI IMG/M metagenome (GOLD analysis project Ga0114946, IMG submission 88676) | Lake sediment microbial communities from Walker lake, Nevada to study Microbial Dark Matter (Phase II) - Walker Lake 11/02/13 Deep Sediment | ecosystem: Environmental > Aquatic >... | reverse complement strand
TCGGGGGAGCTCGCGCTCGCTCGCCTCGCCCCTCGACTCGCCGTCGCGTGAGTTCGCGCGCGCTCGCCTCGCCCCTCGACCCGCAAGGCCCGACGCTCGTGCGGGATGCCCGTGCGGGATGCCTGTCGGGCGGCGTAGTTCGAGCGTCGTCTTGCCCCTGCCCAAGCAGTGCTGCGTCTCTTGCGCTTGTTCAACTGGCCGTTCGGATGTCCTAGGCGCCGCCCGAAGGCCAGGGCAGCGAGTCGCAGCTGGGCGAGCTTCGCTCCGATCTCGGGCTCGCGTGGCAGCCGTCGACCTACGTGATCACCGTGCTCTTGCGCGAGCACGCGTCCAACCGGGTCCGCGTCGAGCTCGGCAACAAGGCCGGCGGCTACCACGACGAGGAGGTCGAGAAGTTCCTGGCTGCCGAGCGCGAAAAGGCTGCCGCGCCCCCGGTCTCGCCGAAGCCCGGCAAGCCCGTGCCGAGCTACGTTGCGATCGACGGCTCGCCAGCGATCCCCGACGAGGTCGGCATCACGCTGGCCGCCGACCGCGTCGTCGTCGGCAGCCCCGGCGCTCGCTCGATCCTCCGCGGCGCGTTTCGTCTGCCGTTCTTGCCCCTGTGAGCGGGCCGCCGACGGCTCGGCCGTCATCGGGATCACGCTGGTCGTCAACGCGAGCGATCACCCGCAATCCGGCGTGCTGCGCCTCGACGTGCCCGCGCAGATCAGCGGCGAGGTCGCGACGGGGCACTTTGCGATCGACCTGATCGCCGAGGGCCTCGCCGCCGAGCCGCAGACTTACTTCGTGTACGCGTTCTCAGGCGAGGTCATGGCCGGGCCGACGGCGGCGGCGTTGGTCGCCGAGGGTCGGCTCTGATCTGATCTGATCTGATCTGATCTGAATCGAAGAGACCGGTTCAGTCGATCAGCTCGCCGCGCAGGTACTCAGCGAAGCGAGCCGACTCGTTCGGGTACTCATCGGGCGGCTCATCCTTGGGCGTCACGTGGTCTTTCGCTTTGGCGTAGACCCAGTCGCCCGATTCGAGGGCCGCGAGATAGCGCTCGAGCGCGCTTCGCAAGCTCGAGCCGAGGCACTCGAGATCGCATTCGGTGACGAACGTGGTGATCTGCCCGGGCGTGCCGGTCGGGCTCGGATGCAGATCCACGTAGGTGTTGTCGCCGTCCCACCACGGGCTGCCGGCGACCGGGATGCGCTTGGGATGCCACAGCACGGTGTGCAGCGGCCCCTCGGTTCGGTCCTCCGGATCGGGGTACTCCGCCGCCAGCTCTTGCTCCTCGATCCAGCGCTCGATCACGGCCGATAGCGGCTTGAGCGGGGAGCAGCCAGGCAGCCACTCGAACGGCTCTTCATCGACGTCCTGTCCGTCATGGGCCAACAACGAGGCCCGATAGTCGTCGGGAAATTGCAGGCCGAGCTGTTGCTCGGCAGCGCGGATCGCCGCCTCGTCGACGCCCGGCCGCAGCCGCAGCGACTTGCCCGTATTCGTTTGTGCCCACGCTTCGAGTCGCGCCCAGAGCTCTTGCATGGCGGGATGCTATCGCATGCCTCGAAGCGCCGCCACGGGGATCGATCCGCGTGATTGGTGCTCGGGCCTAACTTGCCAGGTGCTGGTGCGAGGTCTCGAACTCCAGCGTCTCGGGCTCCGCCGACGCGCCCAGCCACACGCTCTCGGGCTCGACGATCTCCTCGGGCGCGTGCGGCTCGTAGCTCGGCTCGATCCGCTCGGGCGGGACCGTGGCCATGATCGAGTGCGGCGTTCGGATCACGACGATCGTCCCGCGCACCAGCGCGTCCGTGAGGCGATCGATCAGCTCGCGCTCGTCGAACCCGCCGGCCTCGGACCCCGGCCGCCGCCACGACCCCATGCGGCGCTCCCCGGACAACTCGAGCGAGCTGCGCTGCATCTTCGTCGAGTCGCAGCCGCTCGGCCGACCAAAGCATCACTGGCGGATCTGCGACGCGGCGACGGGGCAGATTGCGACGGGCGAGCTGACGGTCGCCGAGCTCCGGGCGGTTCAGCCCTGGGGGGGATCGAGCGGGTCGCGGTAGATCAGGTCGACGTCGAGCTCGACGCCGTCGAGCGCGGCGAGGGTCAGTCGCTCCCCTACGCCGGCCTCGGCGAGCATCCAGACGCCCTCGGCGTTGCGCCGGTAGGATTCGATCCGCGGATTGTGCTGGGAGATCAGCAGATACTCGCGCAGGCTCGGGATCCGGCGGTAGTGAGCGAACTTCTCGCCGCGGTCGTAGGCCTCGGTCGAGTCGGACAAAACTTCGACGATCACGAGGGGGTTGGCCGCGGCGTTCTTGTCGACCTCGGAGGTCTCGAGGGAGCCGCAGACGATCGTGATGTCGGGGTACGTGGATAGGTCGGTGGCGTCGATGCGGACGCGGAGGTCGGAGCTGTAGACACGGTACGGTCGCCCACGCAGCGCTAAGATGAGCTCGCTCGTGGCCGCTGCGCTCAACCCCGCGTGCTCCGGCGTGCCGCCGGCCATCGCGTAGACCTCACCGCGCAGGAACTCGTGCTTGATGTCGCTCGCCTCCTCCGCTGCAAGGTAGGCCGCGTAGGTCATGCACGTCGGCTCGGGCTCGCCCATCGAGCGAGGGTAGCACCGACCGCCGCCGCGAGTCACCGCTCAGACGATCATCGCTTCGCACGCCGCCAACGCCGAGCGCATGAACGCGGTGAAGCGCTCGGCCTGCGGCTCACGCAGGGCCGTCGAGGTCAGGACCGCGCCGACCCAATCATCGCCCGACACTGCCGGGGAAAGTCCCGCGACGTCGGAAACTTTAACCGGATTTGCGGCCGCATACAAGTAGAGGTTTCCACCACCTGCTAGACCAATCGGATCCGCGCTCGACCACCGCCCCAAACCGTCGCGCGCGCGCTTCATGATCGTGTCAGCGCAGCGCACGGACACACTTGGGAGGAGATCGTTGACCACTTGCGTCAATGCATGCGCTGGGAGTACGAAGGGATGGCAAGGCCGCTGTAGAGGCGCAAGATTTCAAGGAGAAAGCGACCGTTTTCTTGCAGCCCGCTCGCCGCCAACAAACGCCGCACGCGCGACCGCGTACGCGTCCAGCCACGCCGCCGACCGCTGCAGCGCAGCGATCCGCGCCCACTTATTCTTCCCCGCGACCGGCGTCCCCTTGCAGAGCTTTGAATAGGTGGCTTAGAGCGGCGCCTCGACGGGGCGGACACCGTTGAGCGATGCGCGCAAAGCAGGGTCGGCACCGGCGGTTTGTTGGAGATGCTCGAGGTAGTCGGCGTAGCTCACACAACCCTCCCAAGGCGAGTCGAGTGTACATCTGCGTCCTTTGGCGGTGGGGGTAAATCGAACACACGAAATGTGAGCAATGCGTGGGCGCACGGCAGGATCAGCTCACGCAGACCGTCGCGCTCGAGTTGGCGGCGCTCGTCGGGCGGGAGGCAGCCGTGCGCGCGCAGCAACTCGCGCTCGTGCGGGTCGAACGACGCGGGGCTCTCGCTCGCGGAGGCCTCGACATCGAGGACGCTCGCGAGCGTCTCGAACAGGGCCGCGAGCTCGACCGCGGCCTCGGGCTCGCGCTCGAGCCCCCATTGCACGAACCGCCAAGCCAAGAGCGCGTGCCGAGCTTCGTCGTCGGCGATCGCTCGCAAGCTGGCCGCGAGCTCGAGGTCCTCACAACCTCGCGCCGCGGCGTGGAGCTCGAGCGCGGCTAGGGTCTCGCCGATGCAACCCTCGCGCACGCACGCGAGCAGCGTGTCCGCGAGCGACTGCTCGGACGTGGACGCACCACGGGTGTCGAGCGGACCGAACTCGAGGGCCTGCGCGCCCAAGCGAGCCGCGATTGCGAGCGTGCATTGGGCGTGGCGAACCTCGTCGCCCGCGGCCGCGAGCGCGTCGGCGACGAGCGAGGCCGGGGCCCCAAGCGCCAGCAGCCGCGCCGCAAATTGGGCGAAGCTGGCGATCGAGGCGTGCTCGGCTCGGGCGCTCGCGGCAAACCGTGACGCGAGGTGTTCGCGGACGCGCTCGGGCAAGTCGAAGCGCGCTCGTGCGGGTCGGTGTTCGAGCACCCGCAACGCCGCCTGACGCGACACCCCGTCGATCACGAACGGCCGCCCGTCGCCGAAACAGCCCTCGACGATATCGGCCAGCGTGCAGCACATGCCGTCGATCTCGTAGGGCCCACAGATCGCCGATGGCGACTCGAAGACCGGATCCCCGGCGCAATTCCACCAGTCAGCGATGCAGTCGCCGCCCGGGCACAGCTGCTCGCACGTCTGACCAGGCTCGGGCTCGACGCAGCCCCAATACAGGTTGCTCCAACACCAGCCGTCCTGGAGCACGATCGGGCACTCGGGGTGGTCGTCGAGCGCGGAGCTGTCGGCGAGGGTCGTCGTGCACTCGCCGAGCGGAGGCAGATCGGGCGCCGGGAGGTCCAACTCGATCGGCTCGCCGGTGTCGTCCGTGTCGGTGTCGTCGGTGTCGTCCGTGTCGTCCGTGTCGGTGTCGTCCGTCTCCTCCGGATCGGGCCCCGTGGTCCCCGGCGTGGGTCCGGTGGTCGACGGCGTCGGGGGATCCGTCGTGCCCTCGTCCTCGAGCGTCGAACCATCACCGCTTGGATCGGTGGTGACGTTGCCTTCGCCCTCGTTGGTGACCGCTCCACCGCACCCGGCGAGCAACAGCGGCGACACCAAGCCGAGGCCCGAGATCAGGTAACGACGCAATTGCTCGATCGGTGACGGCCAGCTCATGGTTCAGGCTACCGCGCCGCGCGCGGATGGTTCCAGGCCAAAGTCGTCCGTGCTTATCCCGGTGCCAAGCGCGCCGAAATTGTTTAACCTGCCGCTCGCATGCGCCGCTTCGAATTTTCCGACGGCAAGTCCAACAAGTTCTGGGAGATCGAGGTCGCTGGCAGCGGCTTCACGACCCGCCACGGCCGGATCGGCACCGACGGACGCGAGACCAGCAAGCAGTTCGGGTCTCCGGCCGCGGCCGCCAAGCAGGCCGCGTCGGCGATCGCGTCGAAGCTCAAGAAGGGCTATGCGGAGGTCGCGGAGGGTGAGTCGGCCGGCGCCGAGCCGGCCGCGTCGACGCCCGCGGAGCCCGAGACCCCGCTCGCCGCCCTCGAGCGCCGGCTGATCGCCGAGCCCGACGGCCTCGACGAGTGGCTGGTCTACGCCGACGCCCTGGCCGACGCCGGCGACCCCCGCGGCGAGCTCGTGACCCTAGGCGTGAGCCTGGCCCGGGGCTTGGGTGACGCCAAGCAGCTGCGCAAGCGCGAGGATGTGCTGCTGCAACAGCACGCGGCCGCGTGGTTCGGCAAGTTCGTCAGCGAGGACGACTGGCGCGAGTGCTTTGGCTGGACGCTCGCCACCGGGTTTTGGGGGCGGATCCGGCTGTGGGTCGACGACGACCACAGCGACACGGACATCCCCAAGGCGTTGGCCTACGCCCTCGCCCACCCCAGCGCCAAGTTCTTGCGCGAGATCGATCTCGGCCTGACCAGCGCCGACGGCGACGCCGACTACGACGGCTGCATCCGCGCGCTGATCAAGCATGGGCCGCTCCCGAGCTTGCGGCGCATGACGATCGGCGACTTCGAGTTCCCCGAACAGAGCGAGATCTCATGGGTCCACGTCGGCAACGTCGGCCGGCTGTGGCCGCTGCTGACCGGGCTCGAGCAGCTGAAGTTGCAAGGCGCCGGCGTCGAGCTCGGGACCCCGAAGTCCGCGAGCTTGCGGCGCTTGGTGATCCACACGGGCGGGCTGCAAAGGGCCGCCGGCGAGTCCCTGGCCCGGGCCGAGCTGCCCAAGCTCGAGCGCCTCGATCTCTGGTTTGGGACCGTGCACTACGGTGGCTCCTGCTCGGCCGCCGAGGTCCACGCGATCCTGAAAAACCCCTGCTTCGTCGGGCCGAGCTCCGAGCTGCGCGCGCTGGCCCTGGCCAACGCCGACTTTGGCGACGCGATCGCCCAAGTCGTCGCCAACGCCAAGCTGCCGCCCAAGCTCGAGGTCCTCGACCTGTCCATGGGCACCTTGTCGGACGCCGGGGCCGAGCAGCTCTTGACCCGGACCGACGACCTCGCGCGGCTCAGCTCCCTCGACCTGCGCAAGAACTACCTGTCGCCGGCCATGTGCGCGCGCGTGCTAGAGGCTCTGCCCCACGCGCGCGTCGATGATCAAAAGCAAGCCGACGACGACGAGCGCTACGTGAGCGTGGGTGAGTGACCGACCATGTACGGATTTAGCGAAGACGAGGATCACCTGTTGTTCATGGACAGCTTCGGGCTCACACGCCTGAGCCGTCCCAAGCAGGCCAAGACCGACACCAAGATCTCCGGCAGCGAGGCCGCCGGGCGGGTGACGGTCTCGCGTGACGGCAGCGCTGCGGCCTCCTACGAGGACTCGTGGGACAAGACCGTGGTCTGGAGCTTCCCCGAGCTCAAGTCGGCCAAGCGCTTCGATCGCTTCCAGGAGCGCGAGGCGATCGTCCACCCCGAGGGCGCGCACTACATCGTGCCGGAGCGCGGCACGCTGGTCATCAAGCCGCTGACCAAGGCCGTGCTCTTGCCGCTGCGGCTCGACGCGCCGGCCGAGGCCACCCCCAAGTCGGCCAAGCCCGTGACCCTCGAGCTGACCGGCGGCGAGGAGCTCCCGACGCTCGCGCTCGGCGAGGGCGATGGCCGCCTCGATGTGCCGGTCAGCCTGCGGATCGCTCACGACGGGACCTTGCTGCACTTCGACGGCAAGCAGCTGATCTGCGCGGCGCTCGAGGGCAGCGCGGCGACCGTCCGCTGGCGGCGAGCGCTGACCGGGCCCGCTGGCGCCCGGCTCGAGCTGCACGCGGACGCCGAGCGCTGCGTGCTCATGCTCCACCAGGGCCCGCGCTGGATCATCTTTGAGAGCAGCGCTGGAGGTGAGCGCAGCTTCGAGATCGAGAGCCTCGGCGTGCCGGCCGTCGCCGGCCGCTATCTCGCTTACCAGCCCAAGCCCGAGCTGGTCATCCGCCGCGAACTCGCGACCGACGAGCAGACCGAGCACGGCCTCGCGATCTACGACAAGAAGCGCAAGATCGACCTGCGCAACGAGGGCGTCGGCACCCTCTTCGTTGGCGCCAAGGGCAGCTTGCTGTTCCTCACCGGCCACCGCGAGAGCGTCCTCGACCTCAGCAAGGGCGCCGAGATCCCGCGCAAGCTGCCGGCCAAGGAATTCGAGATCCGCCAGGCGGTCCTTGCGATCGCGCGGCCCTACATCGACGCGGCCCGGCTCGCGGGGATCACCCTCGAGCTCAGCCGCGTCGAGCTCAATTCCAAGCACAGCTCGGTGTCCGTCAGCCACCGCATCGTCGGCGGCGAGAACCTATTTGGCGCGCTGCTGGCCAGCCACAGCGGCGCGGTCTGGGGCCACTGCGAGCTCCCGGGCTCGTGGCGCATGAGCAGCTACGGCTCGTCGGGCGGCGTCGGCTACGACCCGGACGTCACCGTCGAGGCCCTCGTCGCGGGCTACACCGCGCTGGCCGACAACGGCATCGGCTTCGCTTCAACCATCCAGTTCTGGGCGGGCAAATTCGACACCTACGAGAAGCCGCCGCGCGACGTCGCGAGCTTGGCCCTGCTCGCCCAGGCGCTCGTCGCTGTCGTCCGAGATGGCGCCGACGCCAAGCTCGACTACGCCGCCTTGGCCGAGCGCGGCCTGCCCTCGATCGACGAGATCATCACGGCCTACGCCGCCTATCCCCAGCGCACCCAAGAGCTCGACTACGCCGCCACCAAGCTCAGCGGCCACCTGTTCAACCGGCTCTACGGCGCAGGCGCGGCGCCGATCTGGGTCGCGGTCTACCTCGAAGCCAAGGGCTGGACGAACTTCGGCACGGCCTACAGCGACTTTGGCGGCTACGCGGCCGAGCCCTTGCTCAAAGCCCACCCCGAGGCCGCCGCGGTGTTCAAGGCATGGTTTGACACGCACGAGCTGACCGGCGCCGACGGGCGCGCGTACAACCTCAACCGCCTGCGTGAGCAGCTCGGGAGCTGAGCATGCCGAACCCGGAATCACAATCTGTCAGCGAGCGACTGATCGCCCAGCTCGAGGGCGAGGGCGAGTACACCGACGAGGGCAGCTTCTCGATCGACACGCTCAAGGGCCTCGACAAGCTCGCGCAGTTTCAGCTCGCCGACTCGCGCTCGTACGTGCTGCGGCTGATCGAGGCCGGGCTGATCGCCGACGCCGACGCGATCCACGTCAGCGTCCGCCCCGACCACCTCGAGATCGCGTTCGAGCGCGCCGATCCGATCGTGCTCCCGGCGACCGTGCTCGATCGTCTGGTCACCGTGCTCGTCGGCCGCGTAGCCGAGCACCCGGCGATCCCGCGGGCGATGCTCGTGCAGTTGGCGGTCGGCGTCGTCGCGGCGCTGCACATGTCACCGAGCCGGCTCTCGATCGAGAGCGTCAACGCGCAAGGTGAGGGCCGCCGGATTTGGTTCGAGAGCGCGACCGGTCAGCACAGCGAAGCTGTCCACGGCGGCCGCCCAGGCACGCGGGTTTGGGTCCAAGGGCTGGGCTCGCAGCTGCACGAGCGCGAGCTGATCGAGGCCCACTGCCGGTGGGTCCGGGTCCCGGTCATCGTCGACCATCGGTACGTCAGCCAGCGGGCGCTCGCCGTCGACCCGGTCGTGAGCGCGGTTGTGAAGTTCGAGGGCCAGGTGATCGGCGGGGCTGCCTTCGATTCCGAGCGAGGGACCGGGCTGCTGCGCCTGCTCAGTCGCGGCTTGCTTATCGCAACTCGCCACCATCCGGACTTCCAGCCCGGACTCGTGGCCAACGTCGAGGTTGAGCTGCGACGTGATCTGTCGCAGGCCGCGTTCGCCGATGAGGACAAGATTCAAGCGATCGTCGAGGTGGTCAAGCGGATCCAGGACGACGAGCTCTGGCACCCAGACCTGCCCGCCCAGCTCGCAACGAGGCTGGCTCAGCGCCAAGCCAAGCTCCAGCCCCCCGCCTCCGACGGGCTGGTACCGTTGATCCTCGCGATAATCGCCTTGGTACTGACCTCCATCATCATGAACATCTCCTAGGATTCCGTGGCGCCGAGCCGCGGCGGCCAGGTACGCTCGCTGTCGATGCTGACCACCCGCAGGCTCGCGCTCGCGCTGCTGCTGCCGCTCGCTTGCGACCCAGCGCCGCAGCCCGAGCGATCCGCTCAGACCACCAGCTCCGACAACCCAGCCGCGCTGATGAACAGCGCGGCCGTGCAGGCCGACGCGCCGCTGGTCGCCGAGCGCCCGCGCAAGCCGGCCCCGCGCGCGGCTCGGCCGACCCCAACCGAGCCGGAGATCGCCTACGATCGCAAGGACTGGCCGCACTGGATCGACGCCGATCGGGACTGCCAAGACACCCGCGTCGAGGTCTTGATCGCCCAGTCGTTCGAGCCGGTCGTGTTCGAGGACGCGCGCAAATGCAAGGTCAGCGGGGGCCGCTGGCAGTGCCCATTCACCGACGCGATCATCGGCGAGGTCCACCTGATCGACATCGATCACCTCGTCCCGCTCGCCAACGCCCACCGCAGCGGCGGCGCCTCGTGGACCAAGGACCAGCGGCGCCGCTACGCCAATGACCTCAGCCACCCCGAGCACCTCGTCGCCGTCGATCACCGGGCGAATCGCTCGAAGGGCGACAAGGGCCCCGAGGCCTGGCTGCCGCCGAGCGAGGAGTACCGCTGCCAGTACGTGCGCGACTGGGTCAAGATCAAGACCCGCTGGCAGCTGAGCATGAACGAGGCCGAGGCCGACGCGGTCAACCGGGCGCTGGTGGCCTGCGCCGCTGGGCGAGCCCCCGCCTTGCCGCAGGCCCAACCCAAGCCGGCCCAACCCAAGCCGGCCCAAGTCGCGACGCCCAAGCCCAGCAAGACCGCTGCGACGACCTGCTGCAAGACGTGCAAGAAGGGCAAGGCCTGCGGAGATAGCTGCATCGCCGCGACCGCGCATTGTTCGAGCCCGCCGGGCTGCGCCTGCGACGGGTGATCGATTAAATCACCGGTAGCGCCGCCGAGCTCCCGGACGCGACCCCGGCGGGGAACCGCTGCATCTGCATGCGCCAATCTACGCCGATCATCTCCCCGAGCCGCATTGGCTCCCAGACATTGTCGCCCGCGAGCGGCTCGCTCGAGAACACCAAGTGGCTGACGAACCCGCCTTCGACCTTGCGCTCGCACTCCTGCGCGAAATAGGGGCAGCTGTCGCGCTCGGGGCAGTGCGCTTTATAGGTGGAGCAGTGCAAGAGCTTGCCGCCTTGGTGGGCGAGCATGGTCTGGCCATTGGTGATTACGAAGGTTAGGAAATTATTGTGCGGCTCGGCCTCGGGGTCGTCGCAGATCTCACCGGCGAGCTCGCAGACCATGTCGATGGCCTCGCGGGCGGCTCCGGCGAGGTCGCGCAGGGGGTAGCCGCGGCGCTCGAGATCGCAGCGCTCGGCCATGCGCCCGAGCATCAGGTAAAACAGCAGCTCGCTGTCGGTGTGGCCCAAGATGAAGCGGCGCAAGACCTGGGGCACGCGCTCGCGCAGCTCGGCCCGGATCTCGGCGAATTTGGCGATGTTGCCGTTGTGGACCATCACCCAGCTGCCGTACTGAAACGGGTGGGTGTCGAGGATGTTGAGGTGGCCTTGGGTCGCCTTGCGGACGTGGGCGAGGACCGTCTCCGAGGTCACGACCCCGGACACCCGCCGAAACATCTCGTCGGACACGGCCGTCGACACGCTCTTGACCACGTGCGGGGCTCCGCCGATGTAGTAGGCCACGCCCCAGCCGTCCGGGTTGGCCTCGCTCTGCTGCATCAGGGCGTTGTCGGCGCTGACCAGGCTGCGGTGCACCTGGCTTTGCATGACCGAGCGAAACCCGAAGATTCGGCACATTCCCGCGAGCTTATCGCTTCTTCCACGCCAGGCGAAACACGACCTGCGCCGGCGCTTCCACCACGCGATCGAGCAGCTCGACCTCGCCCTCGCGGCCGCACAGGATCAGCAGCGCATGGTGCACGGTCGCGACCGCGACCAGCCACGCGTCTTCGCTCGCGCACGCGCTCGGCAAGCCGGTCAGGCGCAGCTCGGCCTCGCGCCATTCGTGACCGCGCTTGGCGACCTGCTCGCCGGTTTGGACCTCGCGGCGCACCACCGTCCACTGACCGGCGTCGCGATACAGCAGGCCCCACGCCGGGGGCAGCAAGCGGGCGAACGAGCCGGGGTCGAGGCCGAACAGGCCGACGACCGTGGCGACGAGGTTTTGCACGAGCGACGCGGCCATGAACTGCCGCAAATTCGCGAGCAAAAATTCGCGGGTTCGCTCGGCGCCGAGGACCGCGTCGAGGGCTCGTTGGAGCGCGAGGTCGGTCTCGATCGGCAGCCACGCGAGCGGGCCGGCGCACTCGATCCGGGTCTGGTGCATGTCGCCTAGGTGCTCGCGCAGCTCGGCCGCGGCCGGGCCAAACTCGTCACAGGCCGACAGCAACGCGCGCAGGTAGCTGGCGCGCACCGCCGGCTCATGGGTCTGCAGTTCCGTGCTCGCGCCGTCGCTCACGACTTGACGTTAACACGAACGCGTCGATCCCGAGCACCGACGGCTCGGGATTCGACGCACGCGGCTCACGACCCGCAGCTCAAAAGTTCTCAGCGGGCGCAGCTTTGGGCTTGGTCTCGTCCGGGGCGTTCTCGTCCGGGAACAGGTTGGCCCAGTACTGCAAGCGGCCGCAGCTCTCGCACACGGCGATGATCTCGGCGTTGCGCAAGGACACGTAGGTCTGGTGGGCCACGGCCATCTTGCACGCGGTGCAGCGACGCTCGCGAACGGCGACGAAGCCGATCCCACCGACCCGCTTGCGGACCCGCTCGTAGCGGCGCAGCAGCGTCTTTTCGATGCCGTCGGTCAAGCTCGAGCGAGATTTTCGGGCCTTCTTGTAGCTGCGCGTGAGCTTGGTTTCGACCTCCTCGAGGCGCGCGCGCTCGGTCGCGAAGCCGGCGCGGAGATCGGTCAGCCCGCCCTCCATCGCCTTGATCCGGCTTTGCGCCTCGGCGATGGCCTCGTCGATGCGGCCGAGCTCGGACTCGCGGCTGTCGGCGAGCCGCCGGGTGGAGTCGAGCTCGCGCTGCGCGGCGCTCAGCTCGCGTGGGGTCTTGACCGCGGCGAGGCGGGTCTTGCTCCCGCGGATCTGCTCGCGCTCTTCCTCGAGCTGCCGCTCTTGATCCATGCGAAACGAGCGGCTCTCACCGAGCTTGTCGAGTTCGGACTGGAGCATCGCCTCGAGCTTGCCGAGGTCGCGCTCCATCTCTTGCTTGCGTTGAGGCAAAGCCGCGAGCCGGCGCTCGATCGACACTAATTTGCGATCCTGCGTCTGCAAGCGATGGAGCGCTTCGATCTGGTCCTTCATCGTGTTCGTATGCCTTTCCGGGATGTGCCCACCGGCGCCCGGTCGTTGCACGGGCGCCGTGTACGTGCGCGCGAGCTACGACCCCGCTCTTGCGGAGGGTACGGGAGTAGGCCCACCAGGGCTCGAACCTGGGACCGACCGGTTATGAGCCGGCTGCTCTAACCGACTGAGCTATGGGCCCGTGCGCGAACGATAGGTAGCGGCTTGGGCCGCGTCAAACGGCCGCGGTGATCGGGCTGCGGGCGCCAGTCCGCTAGAGCCCGACGCGTCCCGACCCAGACCCCCGGCGGGGCCGCGTCGCTGGTCGAGGGCGGTGAGCTCAGAAATTGGCGCCCCCGCGCCTGCGCGCGTGCGCGAAAGACTGCGCACGAGCCGCGGGGGGGGTTCCCGAGCGGGTGGCTCTCGCACTACGCTGCGTTCGGATCATGTCCACCGTGAGCACCCGTTGGCTGCTGGTCTCGCGTCCGATCGTCGGGCGGGGGCTCGATGGGGGCCCGGCGCTGCTGCGCGAGCTGATCCCCGCGTTGCCGCCGGAGCCCTGCGACTACTTCGGCGACGATCGCCGACCGCTGCGCGCCCGCAGCATCGGCGACAGCTTGCTCCGGGTCCCGCAGCTGCCCGGCCAGCGCGGCGCCGATCTGCTCGAGCGCGCGGCGATCGGGGCGGCGCTGTTGGCTCGCGAGCGGCGCCGGCAACCAGCGCACCTGTTCTTCGGCGTCGACCCCATGACCGAGCGCTTGATCGCCGGGCTCGTCGCGACCCCGGAGATCGGCCGGCGCAGCACGAGCCTCGCCCGACGCACCGCCGCCGGCGTGCGCTCGTGGTTTGGGGTCGGGGCCTCGCTGCTGCGCGGCCGTCAGCGCGGCCACGAGCGCCCCGCTCCGGTCATCCAGACCCTGACCTGCGCGACCGGGCTCGAGACCTGCGCGCGGATGCTCGAGAACCTCGACGCCGTCGTCGCGCTGTCCGACGACACCCGCGCTCGGCTGATCGGCGCCGGTGTCTCGGCCGATCGCGTCCACCGGATCCACCCAGGCGTCGCCGCCGATCTCGCCGCACCAATTGGCAACCCCGGCGCGCTCCAAGCTCGGCGCGCGATCATCTACGCGGGCGAGCTCGACGTCGGCGCCACCGATCGCCTGATCGAGATCGCTCGGACCCTGTCGGAGCCGGCGCTGCGCAGCTGGACCCTGATCATCGCTTGCCGCCCCGACCAGATCATCGACAGCAACGAGCGCGCCCGGCTCGGCCGCGAGCTCGCCGGCGCGATCGGGGCCGGTCGCGTGGAGCTCTACGGCGAGGTCGAAGACATGCGCGCCCTGACTCGCCGCTGCGCGATCCAGCTGTTCATCGCCGACAAGATCCACCGCCGCATCGACATCCCGCTGGTCTTGCTCGAAGGCCTGCGCGAGGGCCTTGCGACCGTCGCCTTGGATCGGGCGCCGGCCCGCGAGCTGTTCGTGGTCGCAGCCTCGCGCGGTCGCGAGATCGGCGCGCGCGTCGATCCAAGCCTCGGACCGAGCGGGATCATCAAGGCGATCCACGATCTCGCCGACCACCCCGAGGTCGTGCTCGCGATGTCGAACGACGCGGTCGGCTTGGTCCGCGACAGCTTCTCGGCCGCGCGCATGGGCGCCGACTATGCGGCGCTGCACCGGGAGCTGCTCTCGCGCTACGCGGCCGGAGGGTGACGGCGGATGAGCCCGAGCCCAAGCCCGACGCCGAGCAGCCACAGCCCCGCAGGGACGCCGGAGCCAGAACCGGTCGAGCAGCTGCACCCGGCTTCGCCCTCGGCCGCGCCCTCGGTCCCGGCGGTCTCGCCCGCGTCACTCGTCTCGCCCGCGTCAGCTGGTTCGCCGGTGTCAGCTGGTTCGCCGGGTTCGCATGGGTCGACGATAAAGCCCCCGCCGTCGTCGCAGCCGTCGTCGTCGTCGCCGCCGAATTTCTCGGTGACCACGACATATTGAATCGCGTGGGCGGTCCAGCTGCGGCCCATCGGGTCGCTGACGTCGAGCTTGATCAACACGGTGTTGCTGATGGTCTCGGCCGGCGGGACGAAGCCGAGCTCGAAGGCGCCGGACGGCGCGGGGAGGTCGGCGGCGAACACCTGCCATTGCGGTTCGCTGCCGAACCCGCTCAGGGCCCACGACGCCGTCATGGTCGCGCCGTCCATCGCGTCGACGCAGCCACGCAGGGTCGCCTCGTCGCCATACTCGACCGCCACTTCATTGAAATTCAAGGCGGCGGCCGGGCCACTCGCGGCGGGGTCGGGATCATCGATGATCTTGAACACCCCCGGGTGCGGCCACCATTCGTTGGCCCAGGGCTCGTAGGTGTAGCCCTCGACGGCCCAGGTCCCGGCCGGCAGCGCCATGGTGTCCCAAACGACGGGCTCGGCGGCCGCGGCGAAGGTGATCGGCCGGCGCTCGTGGTCGTCGGTGATCCGCACCCAACAATCGGCCCAATGCGGGGCGTTCTCGAATACGTCGAGCTCGGTGTCGACGTTGGCGGCGTCGCCGAGGCCGTTGCTGACCGCCGCGTTGACGTCGGCTTCGGTGATCCAACTCGGGAGCAGCTCCTCGCGGTGGTGATCCCGACAAAACGCGAAGAATTGATGGGTGCGACTGTCGCTGACCTCGTCGGGGGTCAGCTCCGTGTCCTCGTACGGGATGTCGTAGCTCAGGGGAAACAGCGCGCTGTGGCTGCGATCGATGATCGTCATGCACGGGGCGTCGGTCCAGATCACCGGCGTGCGCGGGTGCAGGCCGTTGCCAGCTTGGGCCTGGCCCTGGCCGAGCCCGAGCCCGAGCGCGGTCAGCAGGGTCAGCGAGAACGCGCGGTTGATGACGCTCATGGCTCCATTCCCTCGAGCATGATCTCACCGGCCGGTGGCCCGCCGCGGCGATGGTCGGCCCAATCGATCTTGGCCCCGCAACGCAGCATCATCGCGCCTTCGTAGGGGTTTTCGATCGGCCCAGCGCGCTGCACCCAATAGCCGCCTTTGTTGGTGAAGGCCATCGGGCAGTGGAGCAGCTCGAGGCCCGCGCGCGCGTCGGGGTTGGCGATCAGCCAGGCGATCATGCCCTCGCTCATCTTGCGGTAGGCCAAGCGCGCGGTCGCAATGTCCGGTGAGCTGATCCGGCCGGCGGCGGCGAGCAGCTCGACGACCCCCGGCTGCTCGGCGCGCGCCTGCCCGGCCTCGACCACCTGGGCGCCGAGCTTGTCGACGCCCTTGATGCGATCGCTGGCCAAGACCTCGCCGATCGCGAGATAGGGGGTCGTGATCGAGCCGTCGGCTGGGGTCTGGGCCGCGTCGGGCTTGCAGCCGAGGCCGAGCCCGAGCGCGCCGAGCATGCCCAGCGCCCAGGCCCGCCTGCCGACGCGCAGATCGATTCGGCTGGGGCGGCTGACCACCTCACGCGGATACCACATCCTCGCCCGCGCCGTCATCGCTTGCGCCTGAACGGGTTTTGAAACAGCTCGTCGTGGGACTCGGCCCCAACCTCGAACACGCAGTCGGCCCGGGGCTTGGCGATGCACAGCAGCACATAGCCCGCGTCGATCTGGCGCGGCTTCAAGGCCACACCCTCGCTCTGATCGACGGCCCCGGACAGCAGCTTGGCCGCACAAGTCACGCACCCGCCGTAGCGGCAGGCGACCGGCAGCACGACCCCGGCGCGCTCGAGCGCGGCGAGGATCTGCTCGTCGTCAGCAACCGCGAAGCTTGGGCCCCCGCGGTTGGCCAGCGTGACCTGGTAGCGGACCACCGGCGCTCACAACCAGATGTCGGAGGTGCAATCGCCGCCGGGGTAGCGGGTCTCGTGGGCCCGCGACGGACCCTTGGGCTCCTTGCCAAAGTCGACGAAGAAGTCCGGGTTGAGGGTCATGCCGCCCTTGTCCGGGTCGCAGTCGAGCATGAACATGCACCCGCCGGTCTCGCTCATCGCCGGGTAGAACTGGTTGTCCCACGTCGAAAACAGCGAGGTCGTGACATACAAGCGGCGGCCGTCGAGCGAGAGCTGGATCATCTGCGGCCCGCCGTTGACCGGGCGCCCGTGCAGCTCGGGGGCCTTGCCGAGCATCCCACCGAGCCACACTTGGCCGGTCAGCTTGGGCTGGCGCGGGTCGCGAATGTCGTATTGACGCAGATCGCCGTGGAGCCAGTTGGCCAGGTACAAGTAGCGATCGTCCATCGACACGAGGATGTCGGTGATCAACGAGGGCATCGGGACCGGGAAGCCCTCGACGTCGATCGTCGGGATGTCGATGACCTTGTTGATCGCGTAGCCAGCCTCGCCCTTGTGAAAGTGGAAGATGTTCGAGCTGAGCGCCGCGGCCACGAACCCGTGGGCGCTGTCGGGGTCGTGGTGAAAGCGGATCTCGAGGGGGATCATGCCCTCGCCGCCGAGATCGACCGAATGTTCGATGGACTTGTTGGCGAAGTCCCAAAAGTGCACGTGCTGCCCGTATTTGCCGGCGGCGACGTCGTCGAGGTCGAAGCCCGGCATGAAGGTGTTGGGCGCGGCCCACTCCGAGCTGACCATCATGTTGTGGCGCGGCTGGTACCAAAAGTCATAGTTGAAGTTCATCCCGGTGATGTCCCGCTCCCAGCGCCCGACGATCTCGAAGTTCTCGTCGAGGTGCAAGAACCCCCCAGGCGCCTCACCCTTGGCGTCGCCGAGCATCGAGATGATGATGTCCGCGCCCAGGCAATGGACCGTATGCGGGCCGCTGAGGTTGGTCTTGGCCTTGATCTCGTCGCCCTCGATGACCTTGTAGAGCGTCGGATTGCGCGGATCGGTGCCGGTGTCGATGATGTGGATCCTGCTCGAGCGGACCCCGGGCACGATCAGGTACTTGCGCGTCTTCGAGCTGTCGTGGTGGCACGACGAGCACGCGTTCCAGCCGATGTGGTGGAGCTCGTCGCCGAGGTTGGGCATCTCGAGGCGATGGATGACCTGCGAATAGCTCGGGCTCTCGGGGTCGGCGTCGATGGTCGCGAGGTAATCGGGCTGTTCAACCCCAGTCCCGGTGTAGATCGCAACGGTGTAGAGTAGCTTCTCGCTCGGGCCCGCGATCGCGTCAGCGGGCGAAGCGTAACCAGGTCCACAGCAGCGCTTGTTGGTGGTTTGGTCGGTCATGAGGGTCCTTGGGCGCGAGTCTACACTCCACACCTCGACACCGGTGGGGTAGAGTCGCTCCGCTCACGCATGCCGATCCCCACGCTCTCGGCGACCGCCCTGCTGGTCGCGCTGTTCGCCCCGCCGATGCCCGAGATCGAGGAGCTGCCGTCCCGCGATCCCGAGCCCCAGGTCCAGGCCGAGCCCCAGCCCCAGGCCGAGCCCGAGCCCAAGCGTCCGGTGATCGTATTCGATCCCAAGCGTGACCCGGCCGGGGCCGCGGGCGGCAGCTTCTTCGACCCCGGCAAGCTCGGCGACGCCGGCCCGGGCGGCGGCGGGATCGTGCAGCTGCGCGGCTACATCAGCGCGGCCTTCATCACGACCGAGCGCACCAACCTCCGCCAGCGGACCGACGCCGGCAACTTCGAGCGGGTCGCCCCGCTGCCGTTTTTTGGGGCGGGCACGGCCACGCTCTACGTCGGCGCGGCGATCTGGGCCGACGCGATCTATGCCCGGCTGTCGCTCGAGTACTTGGCGATCCCGCAGATCACCGCGGGCACCGAAGACATCCTCGCGCCGGCCAACCGGGTGCTGCTCGTCGAGTCGGCGGCCCTCGAGGTCAACCCCTTCGTATGGGCCAAGCAGGCGCCGCGGTGGTTTCGCGAGGGCTTCAAGGTCACCGCTGGGGTGTTCATCGTGCCGTTTGGCGTCGAGGACGAAGACCACGCGGCGCCCGTCAACTGGTTCACCACGCGGCCACGCTCGATGACCAACGGCCGGGTCTACCCGGGGACCTGGAGCGACATTGGGGCGTCGGTAAAATTTCGCCCGAGCTTCCGGGACCACAAGCCGATCCGGCCGATCGAGATCGACGTGGGGGTGATCAACGGCGACGCCTGCACGCAGACCCGCTGGACCGACACGCTCTACAGCCCGACGGGGGTGGCCGCGCCGTGTGAGCGGGTCCGCCGGCCCGAGGAGCTCGGGTTCGCGACCGGCGACACCGGCTTGATGCCCGGCGTCGATCCCCGGGCCGACCTCGGGTTCCTCGGCGTCGGGCCCGACAACAACCGCAACAAGTCGGTGATCGGGCGCGTGAGCCTCTACCCCCTGCCCGACCTGCAGCTCGGCGGCTCGATCGTGTGGGGCAAGCACCCGCGGCTGCTGTCCTTCGAGGAGCGCGTCGAGGGCCTGACCACCGTCGACATGCCCCAAGCCCGGAGCTGGCGGGCGGGCGCGCACGTCAACCTCGACTTCGATCGGATGATCCCCAGCCGGGTCCCGCTCGCGATGATCCGCGCCGAGTTCGTAATCGGCAGCGACGCCGCCCCGCCAGCCCGCGAGGGCCAAGCCCAAGCCCTCGCCGATCGCTGGGTGATGGGCGCCTACGCCCAGATCGCCCAGCCCCTGTATCGCCGCAAGCGCAGCAACCTCCCCGGGCTGATGGTTCAGTACCGCGTGGACTGGGCCGATCCCGATCGAGCGGTCCCCGGGTTCACCGGGCCGATCGGCTTGAGCTCCGACCACGCCGACGCGTACCTCTACGACGAGACCCAGCTCGGGCACAGCTTCGGGTTCCGCTGGCTGGTTGTCCCACGCTTCCAGGTCAAGGCCGACTACACGCTGATCCGCGAAGATGGCGGCCGGCGAAACCAGCTGTACAACGATCGGTTCGTGCTACAGCTGGTCGGCGACTTCTAAGGGATTTTTCAACCCGATTCGCGATGAGCGTCCCTCTCACTGGCTATCGTACCTCTCGGCTGCTGCGGGCATCGGCCCACGCGCGCGTCTATGAAGCCGTCCGCGAGTCCGACGAGCGCGTGGTCGTGGCCAAGGTCTACGACCTCGACCACGAAGATGACGAGAGCCGGGTCGAGCACGAGTTCGCGCTGATCGAGGCCCTCGACGTCGAGGGCGTGGTCAAGGCGCTCGGACTTCAGCGCGTCGGCGATCAGCTCGTGCTCTTGCTCGAGCGGGTCGTCGGCGTCGATCTAGGTGAGTACGCCCAGCGTCGGCCGCTCGAGCTCGAGCGCTTCTTCTCCATCGCGATCCAGATCACCGACGTGCTCAGCCGCGTCCACGAGCGGCGGGTCGTCCACCGCGACATCAAGCCCACCAACATCTTGATCGAGCCCGACACCGGGCGGGTGTTCCTCGCGGACTTTGGCATCTCGGTCCTGCTCGAGACCGAGCGCCGGCAGATCTACGATCCCGCGATCGTCGAGGGCACGCTGCCCTACATCTCGCCGGAGCAGAGCGGCCGGACCCGGCGCGTCGTCGACTTTCGCAGCGATCTCTACTCGCTCGGCGTGACGTTTTACGAGCTCCTGACCGGCCGCCGGCCGTTCGAGTTCATGGCCCCGCTCGAGCTGATCCACGCGCACCTCGCCCGGACCCCCGAGCCGCCCCACACCCGGCGACCCGAGCTCCCCGATGGGCTCTCGCGGCTGGTCATGAAGCTGCTCGAGAAGGCGCCCGAGCACCGCTACCAGACGGCCTCGGGCTTGGTCGCCGACCTTCGCAAGCTCCGCGATCTCGTCGAGTCCACGCAAGACGGCAGCGATCTCGAGCTCGGCGCCGAGGACTTCGCCCGGGATCTGCAGCTCCCGCACCAGCTCTACGGCCGCTTGCAGGAGCGCCACGAGCTCGTCGACGAGCTCCAGCGGGTCCTGCAAACCGGGACCGGTCGCGTGATGCTGCTCGCCGGGCCCCCGGGCATCGGCAAGTCGGCGCTGCTCGCCGACTTTGAGGGGCCGGTGTCCGGGCTCGGTGGCTACCTCGCCCGCGGCAAATTCGATTCGGCCCGCGAGCTGCCGTATTCGGCCTTCGTCGAGGCCTTCGCTGGGCTCATCGAGCAGCTCTTGACCGAGAGCGAGGCGCGGCTTCGGCACTGGCGATCGCGGATCGAAGCGGCGCTCGGCGGCGTCGGGCGGATCGTCTGCGAGCTGGTCCCGGGCCTCGAGCTGGTCATCGGCCCGCAGCCCGTGGTCCCCGAGCTCGAGCCCCACGAAGCCCGCAACCGCCTGCACTTGGCGATCGCCCGGTTCCTCTCGGCGTTTTGCGACGAGGACCAGCCGCTCGTGGTCGTGCTCGACGACCTCCACGCGGCCGAGCGCAGCAGCCTCGCGCTGCTCCGCGCGCTGATCGAGGGCGGCCGCCGGGGCGCGCTGTTGATCTTGGGCAGCTTCCGCGAGGACGAGGCCGGCCCCGACCACCCGCTCCACGAGCTGATCGACAACCTCGCCGAACACCACCGGGTTCGGATCACGCGGCTGCGGCCGCTGCCCGAGGACATCGTCGCGACCCTGCTCGCCGACACGCTCGCGCGGCCGGTCGCCGAGGTCCGATCGCTCGCGCAGATCGTCGGGCGCAAGACCGACAACAACCCCTTGTTCATCCGCCAGTTCCTCGCCCACCTCGCCGAGCAGGGCTTGCTGCGGACCAGCGAGCGCGGCTGGATCTGGGATGAGCAGGCGGTCGAGTCCGCGACGATCCCCGATGACGTGCTCGGGGTCATGACCGCCAAGCTCGCGGCGATCCCCGACCCCGCGCGCGAGCTCCTCGCCCGGGCCGCCTGCGTCGGCGCGCGCTTCGATCTCTCCGCGCTCGAGGTCGTCTGCGAGCAGCCCCGGGCCGCGCTCGGGCCGACCCTCTACGGGCTCATCGAGGTCGGCCTGCTCGCCGCGCTCGGACGCGAGTATCGCTTCGTCCACGATCGCATCAAGGACGCGGCGCTCGCCCAGCTGCCCGCGGCCGAGCGCCGCCGCTTGCATCGCCGGTTTGGTCGGCACCTGCTCGCGGCCGCCAGCGACGAGCTCGACGAGCGCCTGTTCGAGATCGTCGATCACCTCGACGCGGGCTACAACCAAGCCCAAGACGACGGCGAGCAAGCGCGGCTCGATCCAGCCGGGCGGCTCGAGCTCGCGACCCTCAACCTCCGCGCCGGCAACCGGGCGCTGGCCGCCGCGGCCTACGATCCGGCCTTGCGTTACCTCGAGCGCGGCGTCGAGTTCGTCGCCGAGCACCGCGACGCCGTCGCTCGGCAGGGCAAGCAAGCCGCCCACAACGACCTGGTCGTCGGTCTCCACTTCGCCCGCGCGCAAGTCCTGGCCCTGTCCGCCCGCCACGACGAGGCCCGCGAGGCGTTCGCCGAGCTGCTCGGTTGGCAGCTCGATCTCAACCACTACGGTCGGGTCGTCGCCCGTCGGGTCCGGCTCTTGGCGCTCGACGACAAGCCCGAGCAGTCGCTCGCGCTCGGCCTCGAGGGCCTCGCGCGCTGCGGCTATCCGGTCGCGACGCAGCCCTCGGCGCTGACCACCGGCCTGGCCTTGATCCGCGCGTGGCTCGCGATCCGCAAGCGGACCCTCGAGGAGCTCCGCGCCCTGCCCGACTGCACCGACGAGCGCGTGGGCGCGGCCATGGAGATCGTCACGGCGACCAAGCCCGCGGCCTACGTCGTCGATCCCAAGCTGTTCGTGGTGCTCATCGGGCTCCACGCCCAGCTGTTCCTCCGCCACGGGTTTCACCCGACCTGCCCGCTCGCGGTCGCGCAGCTCGCGATGGGCGTCGGGCCGGGTCTGCGCAAGATCAAGGACGCGATCCGGCTGTGCGAGCTCGGTCTGGCGCTCAGCGATCGCGTCGAGCTCTCGCAGACCCGGGCGCGGGTCGAGTCGGCCGCTTACCTGTTCGTCTGGCACCTCGGCCGGCCGTTCGCCGAGCCCCTCGCTGAGCTCGACGCCGCCTACGCCGTCGCGCTCGAGGCCGGCGACTTCGAGTACGCCGGCTACATGGGCGCGCTCGGCCTGTCGATGCACCTCGACGTCGGCACCCACCTGCGCGTGGTCGAGCGCCTCAGCCGACGGCTCGAGGACGACATCGGCCGCTGGGGCTCGCACGAGATGATCTTGGTCGCGTGGATGCTCCGCGGCTTCGCCGTGGTCTTGGCCGGGCCCGACCCCGACATCGATCAGAGCGTCTACGCCGACGTGCTCGAGGCCCTCGATCCCGAGGCCATCAGGGCCCGCGGCGGCACCCGGATCTCCTGCTACGCGGCGATCGCCAACCAAGCCATGGTCCGGCTGCTGCTCGGCGACTCCGGCGACGCCCTGCGGCTGGGCATCGAGGTCATCGACGACGTCGAAGAGGTCATGCTCGGCTCGTGGTCCGTGCCCCGCATGGCCCTGATCACCGTGGTCGCGGCTTCGGTGGTGATCCTCGACCAGCAGTCCGTCCCTCCGCGCGGGTCCGCGGCGATGCGCAAGGCGCTGCGGATCATCCGTCGCTGGGCTCGCAACTCGGTCGACAACTACGGGCACTACCTCGATCTCGCCGAGGGCCTCCGCGCCGCGATCCGCAGCGACCCCAACAAGGCCATGCGCTTGCTCGAGCAGGCCCGCCAACACGCCAAGCAACAGGGCTGCCGGTGGGTCGAGGGCCTCGCCGCCGAGCAGCTCGCCGCGCTCGCGACCCGCGAGGGCCTCGACTCGTTCGCCGCTGGCGCCCGCCAGCGAGCCTGGGACGCCTACGCGGCCTGGGGCGCCACCGCCAAGCTCGAGCAGCTGCGCGAGGCGTTCCCCGAGCAGTTCGAGCAGCTCGAGCGCTTCGGCGCCAGCACGGCCGCGCGCGCGGACAAGTCCAGCAGCTCGGGCCGCGTCTCGCTGACCGTCCGTCGATCGGCGCGGCCGAGCTCGCGCTTGGTCTCCGGCGCCAGCCCGAGCCCCGCGCCCGGGGCCGAGGCCAGCGGATCAACCTACACGCGGCTGCGCAGCTCGGTGACCAGCGCCGAGTCGCTCGACTTCGCCAGCGTGCTCCAAAGCGTCCGCGTCATGACCGAAGATCTGCGCCTCGACGAGGTCGTCGCGCGGGTCTTGCAGGCCGCGATCACCAACGCCGGGGCGGTCCGCGGCGTGCTCTTGCTCGAGCGCGAGGGCGTGCTCGGGCTCGTCGCTGAAGCCAGCGTCGACGGCGAGCACCGCAGCTTCGAGCCGCCCGTGCCCTTGCTCGAAGCCGAGGCCCTGTGCCCGACCTCGCTCGTCCATTTCGTCATGCGCACCGACCAGGCCTTGGTGCTCGACGACGCCCGCGTCGATTCGCGCTTCGCCAGCGACCGCTACATCGTCCAAAGCGGCGTGCAGTCCCTGCTTGGTATGCCGATCTCCAAGGGCAAGCGGCGGCTCGGCGCGCTCGTGCTCGAGAACCACCTCAGCGCCTATTGCTTCACCCCCGAGCGGCTCGAGGCGCTCGGCTTGATCACCGGGCAGGCCGCCGCCGCCCTCGACAACGCCCGGCTGTACACCGCCCTGCGCCGCAGCGAGGCCCACTGGCGCTCGCTCGTCGACGGCGCCCCCGACGTGATCGCCCTGCTCAACCAGCACGGCGAGATGGAGTTCGTCAACCGCAGCAGCCTGCTCGATCACAACTTCGAGCACCGCTTCGAGCACCAGTTTGAGCACGGGGGCGAGCCCGGCGGCCGCTTGCTCGAGCTGTTCTTGAGCTCGAGCTCCGCCGAAGATTGGCGCGCGGCCGTGGCCACGGTCCTGCGCGAGGGGGTCTTGCGCGAGCTCGAGATCGAGATCGTCCACGACAACCAAACACCGCGCTGGTACACCGCTCGGCTAGCCCCAATCGAGGCCGAGCTCAGCGGCGGTCCACGCCGCGCCGTCGTCGTCGCAACCGACATCACCACGCGCAAGCAGGCCGAGGCCGAGAAGCACTCGCTCGAGGCCCAGCTGCGCCTGCAACAGCGGCTCGAGTCGATCGGGACCCTCGCCAGCGGCGTCGCCCACGAGATTAACAACCCCGTCCAGGGCATCCTCAATTACGCCGAGCTGATCGGCGACAACGCCCACGACCAGGCCACCGTCCGCGAGTTCGCGGCCGAGATCACCAACGAGTCCAACCGCGTCGCAACCATCGTCCGCAACCTGCTCGCCTTCTCCCGCCAAGAGCGCGAGCAGACCATGGAGAACGCCGACGTCGCCGCGCTAATCGACGCCACCCTCTCATTGATCCGCGCCGTCATGCGCCGGGATCACATTCAGATCCAAGTCGCCATCCCGCCCGGCCTGCCCCCGGCCCGCTGCCGCATCCAGCAGATCCAGCAGATCGTCATGAACCTCGTGACCAACGCCCGCGACGCCCTCAACGACCGCTACGCCGGCTACGACGAGCGCAAGATCATCGAGATCCGCGCCGAGCTACGCGAGGTCGAGGGCAAGCAGTGGATCCGGTTGATCGTCGAGGATCATGGCGCCGGGATCCCGGCGGATGTGTTGCCGCGGATCTTTGATCCCTTCTTTACGACCAAGGGCCGCGATCAGGGGACCGGGCTGGGGTTGGCGGTCTCGCATGGGATCGCCAAGGAGCACGGTGGGGCGCTTGGGGTTGATCCGAAGCTGGGTGATGGGACTCGGTTCTTGTTGGACCTGCCGGCGGCTGATTGACGGGGCGCAGCCTGGGGTGTTTCCGTGGAAGCCTCGGGCGCCACCCCCGCGGCTCCGAGATCGCGCATACAGCGCCGTGCGGTACATCTCACTCTCGACTAAAACCGCTCCTCTTCAGCTCATGCAGGCAACAGGACCATGCGAGCGGAACGTTCATAATCGCGCAAGCCACAATTTTCCTACCATTTCGTAGCCATTTCTGGATACCCTGAGTTGGACCGAGAGAACTCTCTGACCCGTGAGACTCTACAAAATGCAGCGCGCTCAGATATTCATCGCCTTCGCCTCATGTCTGGTCAGTTGTAAGCCGTACAACACCACCTCCCCCGAACCTCCTGGGCTTGGTCCCGACGAGCATCTGCTTCTTCATCCCCGTGGCGAGCCATCAGCGTTGCTCGGGCTTGCCGTTACCCCAGGCGATGACGGGCAACTGGTCATCGCCAACGCGCGCGCCCCGGGGTGCAAAGTTCGTATCTGGGACGTTCCTGCGCAATGGAACCAGCACATAGTCGAAGACAGCGGCCACGTGGCCGTCTTTGGCGTCGGCTACGAAAAAATTGCGGCACTTCGCGCACAGTACGGGAATCGACTGCGGATCGAAGCGACAGTCTCAAACACGACGGAACTGCGTGCAGACCTCAAAGGTCCATGTGGCGACCGAGCAATCACCTCGGTATTCGTTGGCAGCGGAGAACGGTCACTGCAGCACTTTACTGGCAGCGGAGGAGAACTGCATGCCGCGGGCGGCCCCATCTCCGCAAGCGTAGGCGGTAGCAACTGGGAAAACATCGAGGCTACGCTGGAATGGTCCGCCCCTCAGGCGTGGGGATTCCGAACCAGCAACGGAAACTCACCCGTAGATTATATTCGAATCACTATGCCTGAGACAATCGCAGCCGGGACACAGTTAACCCCGACCATCGAGACCCATGCCCCACTGTGGCTAATTATTCTCTACCAAGACGCCAACGGGGACTATGGAGTAATCCTCCCGGCCGCCGGAACCCAACCATTCCGCGCAGGCGCAGGCGACAAGATAGATCTTAAGAAAATCGAATTCAATAACCTTCCGGGGCGCACCGAAGACAACGAACGGATCCTAGTATATGGATTCCACGAAAAACTCGACTTCCACGACTACCGGCCGCGCGACGGGCGATTGACACAGCAAGAAGCAAACGACTACGCACGAACGCTAGAACTGCGATTACAGAACCTCCCGCTAGTTCGTTGGACAACCACGGAGTTCGGCTACACCATCAAAGCCGAGCAATAAAAAGACCATGACCTGGAAAATCAAATGCACAAGCGCCCTCTTTTTCGGACTATGCGCAACATCCTGCACGCAGCCCACATTACCACCCACATTGCCGGTCGATGACATCGTCGACCACACCAGCATCTGGCCGACCGACGAGCCTGTCTACCGTCCTCACATGAAACTCGGCGCGAACGATATAGCGGTGATCGTTGCGATCGAAACGTACACATCCACTTCCGTCGGGCCGGTTGTCGGCGCGAACGACACAGGCATAGCGTGGGAGGACTACCTTGAGAACGGGCGCGGCGTCCCTTTTGACCGGATCAAGCGGCTAAACGACAGCGAGGCAAGTAAAGGATCTATCGAGAAGGCGCTTCTCAACGCCGCCGAAAACGCACTGCCCGACGCACGAATTTGGTTTATATTCATCGGTCATGGCGCACCTTCGGTGGATGGTACGGGTGGCCTACTCCTCGGTGCGGATACCATCCGCACCCCCGACAGCGTTGCCGAGAGGGGGGTTCGACACACCGACGTGATCCAAATTCTCGAGCAGAGCAAGGCAACGCCGATCGTCATATTCGACGCCTGCTTCTCTGGTCTAACGAGCACTGGCGAGCCTTTCCTTGAAGGACTCCAACCTGCGACGCTTGTGACGATCGAGGAGCCCAAACGCGCGACTATTCTAGCAGCATCGACCGGTTATCAGTACACCGGGCAACTGCCGGAGTTAAAGAGGCCAGCATTTTCGTACCTACTGCTAGGCGCGCTCCGTGGCTGGGGCGACCTGAACCATGACGGCGAGGTGAGCATTGAAGAAGCTGTAGGTTTCACCAACAGCGTGACATCGAAGATGGTCGATGGGCGAAGCCAAAATGCGAAGGTCTTCGGAGACGGTGACATAGTACTCGGTCTCAGCGGCGGGGAACCCACTCCAAACTTTGGAGAACTTTCTCGAACGCTCGGCCGCGCACGCCGTCCCCTCGAGGTGGCTTCAAGCCCACCAGATGCCCCCAACTCGGGACCCGTGGACGGCGCAAACACAGGCCCTCAGGCGAAAGCAGAGCCCGAAGATGACGGTCGGGCTCCGGCCCGTGACCGTCGCAAGACCGCGCTGCTCGCCAGTGGTGGCACCTTGCTTGGGTTGTCCAGCGTCGGCATAGCGACACTGATCACCGGGCTCGTGGCGGTGAATCAGGCCGAACAGAATTTTCAAACCGGGAGCGCCTTGCAGGATCGGCTTGACGCCAATGCGGCGGGTGCTCAGGCAGATAAGCTCGTGATCACGGGCGCCGCGTTGACCGGGGTCCTGGTATCAGGCGGCCTCGTCCTGCTGCTTGTCGGTAAGTTGAGGAAGTCCAAGACCTCGAGGTCGATCTCGTTTCTACCCACAGTCGGACCGTCAAACGTCGGATTCTCACTACGAGGTGGTTTTTGAAGAACGCCAAAATTTTCGAACTTATGGGGGTAGCTTGCATGCTGGCCTCGAGCTCCTGTTACCATCCGGGCAGCACCTTGGGGCTGCCCTGCGACGACGCGACAGCTTGCCAAACTGGTCAGATATGTCACGTCGGAACATGCGCCGACCCGCTGAGCGGCGGCACGACCACCGACGAGGCCAGCGAAACTACCGACGAGGCCAGCGAAACTACCGACGAGACCTGCCTGCTGCTCGACGTGATCCCGGTCCCGCAGACGCCGACCCTGGTCCTGCTCGTCGATCAGTCCGGCAGCATGAACCAAAGCTTCAGCGGGGACACGCGCTGGAACGTGATCACCGACGTGCTGGTCGATCCGATCACCGGCGTCG
>Ga0114946_10000420_pt1 | contig 28042 bp, 27 predicted proteins | sample WalLakDeSediment_FD_88676 | JGI IMG/M metagenome (GOLD analysis project Ga0114946, IMG submission 88676) | Lake sediment microbial communities from Walker lake, Nevada to study Microbial Dark Matter (Phase II) - Walker Lake 11/02/13 Deep Sediment | ecosystem: Environmental > Aquatic >... | reverse complement strand
CCCTTTTTTTATTCCTGATATTTTCTACAAATTTGATGGATCTTCCGGGATATCAGGTGTTTTTGTAGCTTAAGTATTTGAAATGAAGAAATTCGCATTGATTGTAGCAGGTGGAACAGGTACCAGGATGGGTTCTCAAATTGCCAAGCAGTACCTGCCTATAGGTGACAAGCCCGTTTTGATGCATACCCTGAACATTTTTTTTCAGACAGACCCTGACATTGCCCTGACATTGGTAATTCCTGAAATAGATTTTGCTTATTGGAGAGCATTGTGCAATACCTATCATTTTTCTGTTCCCCATCAACTCGTACCAGGTGGTAAGAGCCGATTTCAATCCGTAAAAAATGGGCTTTGGGCATTACCGGAAGAGGGAATTGTTGCCATCCATGATGGGGTCCGGCCTTTCGTAAATCCAGATGTGGTCCTCAATTCTTTTGAAGTGGCTGGGCGAATGGGGAGTGCAGTTGCTGTCATACCACTGAAGGATTCAATACGGATGGTAAAAAGTGATGGAGCTTCGGTTTTCCAGGACAGGCAAAGCTTCAGACTGGTCCAAACACCGCAAACGTTTCAATTGGCCCGGATAAAAAAGGCTTTTAAGGTAGAAGAACTTGCGGTATTCACAGACGATGCAACTGTCTATGAGCATCAGGGTTGGCAGGTTCATTTAATTTCCGGAAATCCTGAGAATATTAAAATCACCACTCCTGAGGATATGGATTATGCCTCTTTTTTGATCGGGAAGAAATTTTTTTAAGGCTATTCACCGAGTATTTCAGATAATTCACCGAGTATTTGCGTTAGATGGCCTATTCTGAATCCATTAATAAGTGGATGGTGATTAGATTTGTCCATATCAATTCAATAATGCTAAAACAATACAATTATGGCAAAACGAGGTTTTTCTTCAACCAATAATGACCTTACAGCAGGTTTGGTTATTCTGATCATAGGTGGGTTTTTATTATTAAAAGCCATAGGCTTTTGGTTTCCTTCCTGGTTATTTTCCTGGCCAATGATACTGATAGTGGTAGGCTTGGTGATTTCGGCAAAACATAATTTCCAAAGTGGTTTTGGTCTGTTCTTGCTGCTCATTGGTAGTTTCTTTCTTGTCAAAAGAAACTTTGGGATTCCATTTGAGGTGGAGCCTTATTTAATTCCTTCAGGCTTGATTATTTTAGGTTTGTACTTGATTTTAAAGCGAAGCAGGGAAAAGGAGCGATTCAATGAAGATTTTTTCAAAACTTTTAACAAAGGAGTTGACAAATTGGAAGAAAAAGGTCAGGAGGGTGGTTTTAGTAGTTCCAGGAATTTTGCATTTAATGATACTGGCGACACCATCAGTGCACAGGCTTTGTTTACCGGCATTCAAAAGAGGGTGTTATCAAAAAATTTTAAAGGAGGGAAAGCTTCAGCGATATTTGGGGGAACTGAAATTGATCTTTCACAGGCAGATTTGGCTCCCGGAGCTATGCTGAATATAGAAGTGGCATTTGGGGGGGTAAAACTGGTTGTACCACCTCATTGGGATTTACAGATCAATGTTACCAATATGTTTGCAGGTGTAGAGGATAAAAGAATGTATCCTCAGACTGCTCCAGATCCAGGAAAAGTCCTCAAAATTTACGGTTCTGTCATTTTTGGAGGCTTGGAAATTAAATCATTTTAATGAACAGTAAGCTGTGATAAGGAATATTTTAACTTCCAAAAGCCAAAGTGGATTAAAGGCAATGGCCATATTTCTTTTGGGAATATTGGTTGTTGCCTTTCTTATCAGCTACCATGGATTTCCATACCGATTATCTTTTATTGACGCCTCTCTGAATATTCTTTTATTGGTATCCGGATTTTTGTTATTGGATAATATTTTTGGATTTTACCTTCCCCAAAAATCCCAAAGTTGGTTGATTGTGGCCATGCCTTTAATGTTATCTTTCGGAACTGTTTTTTTTATCAGGTATTTACTTAAATGGATACTTGGTAATGAAATCGAATATCTTCTCTTTATCGATATATCGTTGCCTATCAGGCTGTTCATTTTTTTCATTTTGTTCCTTTTTTGGGCTGTTTTACTTATTTTATATGGAAGATTGGAAGACCAGATAAAGACAAAAGAAAGACAGGAAAAAATACAGCAAATGTCTAAGGAAGCCGAATTGTTCCATCTAAGACAGCAGTTACAGCCGCATTTTATTTTCAACAGTCTCAATTCCTTAAGTGCTTTGGTTAAGTCAAACCCGGATAAAGCCAGAGAAATGGTGGTGCAACTTGCTGATTTCTTACGAAAAACAATCAAAAAGAACGATCAAAAATGGGTAGACGTAGAAGAGGAATTGGAATATTTAAATTTATTTTTATCCATTGAAAAAGTAAGGTTTGGACATAGATTAAAAACCGAAATTGAGGTTTCGGATGAAAGTAAATTATACAAAATTCCACAATTACTCATTCAACCTTTATTGGAAAATGCCATCAAGCATGGCCTTTATGGAATTCTGGGAGATGTACTCATCCGGATCAGATTTACCTGTCAGGAGAAATACCTTATTGTTGCTGTTTCCAATCCATTTGACACAGGTTCAGGTGAATCAAAAGGTGCTGGTTTTGGATTGGATGCTGTAAAAAGAAGGTTATATCTTATGTTTGGAAGAAATGATCTGATAGAAATCGATAAAAAAGACGGGTTCTTCAAAGTTGTAGTTAAAATACCACAGCATTATGATTAAAACATTGATTATCGATGATGAGCCATTGGCCATAGAAATAGTGAAGGAATATTTAGGGGATTTTCCTCAGTTTGAAATAGTGAGAATTTGCCAAAATGGATTCGAAGGGTTAAAGGCTATACAGGAAATTAATCCTGATTTGGTCTTTCTTGATGTTCAGATGCCCAAACTCAATGGTTTTGAATTATTGGAATTAATCGAGAACCCACCGCATATAATTTTCACCACTGCTTTTGATCAATATGCTGTAAAAGCATTTGATGCCCATGCCATTGATTATTTATTGAAACCCTTTTCCAAAGAAAGGTTTGCAATGGCTATTCAAAGGTTCCTTAAATTCAATCATAAGGATTCCATAGACGGCCTGATCAATTCGGAAGATAATCCCAATTCAGAAACTATAGAGAGGATAGTTTTGAAAGTGAAGAATGAAATCAAGATTATTCCGATTATAGAAGTGAAGTATTTGGAGGCCAATGATGATTATGTAAATATTTTCACAAAGGAAGGGAAGTTTTTAAAAAATAAAACCTTATCATTTTTCGAGAAAAATCTTGACCCAAATCAATTTGTTAGGGTTCACCGTTCTTACCTTATCAAGGTGAGTGAAATATCAAAATTAGAGCCCTATGAAAAAGAGGGATATATAGTAAGGCTTAGGTCAGGAGAAAGTATTCCCTTGAGCAAATCAGGTTTGCTCAGGCTTAAATCAGTATTAGGTATATAGCAAAAAAAGCCCTGTTCAGGGCTTTAATTAATATTCATCTTCATTAAAGAAGAAATCGTCTTTTGTTGGATAATCAGGCCAAATTTCTTCAATGTTTTCATAAGGCTCACCGTCATCCTCTAATTCCTGGAGGTTTTCAACAACTTCCAAAGGAGCTCCTGAACGGATCGCGTAATCGATCAATTCGTCTTTGGTTGCCGGCCAAGGCGCATCTTCAAGATAAGATGCTAGTTCTAATGTCCAATACATAATTTTCAAAGTTTATGTTAACCACCTTAATGGCACGCAAAAATATAAATAGTTTTAAATTTTCAATTGTTAACTGATTATTTATTTAAAAGTTCCTTTAGAATGAAATTTTTAACTTCCAATTTTCTTTTGAAGGCACCGATTTTTCTTCTGAGCATAATTTCAAATTCCTCCTCATTTGTCCTGAAATTTTCAGCATTGGCTTTTACTGTCGCAAGCTCATTTTCATCCCTATAGATCAAATCCCTAAGAATACCAGCTTTTAATCTATTTTGTTCTTCTTTGTCTTTGCTATCAAAATCCTCGTATTTAGAGGAGGCAAGTTTGATCAAAAACAACTTCTCAAAAACAACTTCTGAAAAGAAAGTAAAAGACCGCATGACCAGGTTGGCTTCTTTGGGTTTTCTCTCAGGAAGCCTTTTCAATTCTGCCTGTAATTTCTTTGCAGACGAGATTATATCATGATTTGTTTCAGCATGAGCCAATTTTTTCATTTCTGCTGTCATTGCCTCCATTTTTTTCATCAACTCCCAAGGTTTCATTTGGGGTTCTGTCTGCATGGTACGTTTGAATCTGCTGAAAATCCTATTATTCAATTTTGAAAATTCATCCCATAAGGGCTGTCTTTTTTCAGCAGGTACTTTTCCTGATGTTTTCCATTCTTTTTGGATTCTTTTGGAAACCTCAAATGCCTGTTTGGCATCCGGGTTATCAAAGGCTGCCCTGGCCTGCCTTACCAGATCTTCATAAACTTTGATGTTTTCTTCAGCCTGAAGTGCCAAACCTTCAAAATAATGTCTGCGGTTTTCAAAAAACGTGTCAACTGCCGAATTGAATGTTTTCTCAATTTCTTCTTCAAATTCCTTTTCCACCGGACCGGTCTTGATCCAGCGCATTTTCAGATTTTTGAGTTCTTCTGCAGTTTTTTTCCAATCCGTATCATTTTTTAGTGCCTCAGCCTCTACAATCAGACCTTTTTTGATTTCAAGGTTTCTTTCCCTGTTTTTCTTGATGATTTCTTCAAGTAAGACCTGGATTTTTTCGAGGTCCTCAATAAGAGGAACAAAATCCCCTAAAGCATCATATTCCAGGAGTGAATCCTTAAGATGTATCAATTTCATCAGGAAAGAGCCTTTGTTCTGGTTCTCCTCAATATCCTTTTTGAGGGCTTCGATTTTTTCAAGCAAAGCAGTAAACCTATCTTCAAAATATTTAATGGTCGATGCTTCGTCTTCCTTTACTTCTCCAATCACCCTGTCCGGCTGATTCAAAAATCCTTTGAGATAAACCTTGTTATCTTTAATGTACCCGTATGGATGCTCCATATCAATTTAAAAGGTTGCTAGTGTGGTAGTATCTTTATTTTTTGCAAATTAATTAATTCAAACGCATTTATCCTAAGAAAGCCCTTTTTTTGCCATCTTTGTCCTTAATGGAATTGAAAACCTTGAAAATTAACTTATGAGTAACGAAAAAATCATATTTTCTATGGCTGGGGTTTCGAAAATTTACCCGCCACAGAAAAAAGTTTTGAAAGATATTTACCTTTCCTTTTTTTACGGGGCAAAAATCGGTGTCTTAGGACTCAACGGATCAGGGAAAAGTTCTCTCCTTAGAATCATTGCAGGATTGGATAAGGACTTTTTAGGAGAAGTGGTTTGGTCCCCGGGATATTCTGTTGGAATGCTGGAACAGGAACCCAAATTAGATCCGGATAAAACTGTAAAAGAGATTGTTGAAGAGGCTGTTTCTGAAACAGTAGCCCTTTTGAAGGAATTTGAGGATATCAATGAAAAATTCATGGATCCTGCGTTAATGGAAGATCCTGATGCCATGGACAAACTGATAACTAAACAGGGGGAGGTCCAGGAAAAATTAGACGCAGTTAATGCATGGGAATTGGAAACCATGTTGGAAAGGGCAATGGATGCCTTAAGGCTTCCGCCTGGTGAAGCCATTGTAGGCAAGCTATCAGGAGGGGAAAAAAGGAGGGTTGCCCTCTGTAGACTTTTGCTTCAGGAGCCTGATGTTCTGCTTTTGGATGAACCTACCAACCACCTGGATGCGGAATCAGTTCTCTGGCTGGAGCAACATTTACAACAGTATAAAGGAACTGTTATCGCAGTAACTCACGATAGGTATTTTCTTGACAATGTGGCAGGCTGGATTTTGGAATTGGATAGGGGCGAAGGTATACCCTGGAAGGGTAATTATTCTTCTTGGTTGGATCAAAAACAAAACAGGCTGAAGCAGGAAGAAAAAACGGAATCCAAGCGCCAGAAGACTTTGGAAAGGGAGTTGGAATGGATAAGAATGACCCCAAAAGCACGTCAGGCAAAAGGTAAGGCCAGGTTGAGTGCTTACGATAAATTGATCAGCGAGGAGGGCAAAGAAAAGGAGGCAAAGTTGGAATTGTATATTCCGCCAGGCCCAAGATTAGGAGCGAAAGTCATTGAGGTAAATGGAGTTTCCAAAGCCTATGGGGAAAAGCTTTTGTTTGAAAATCTTTCATTTAGCTTGCCTCAGGGTGGTATTGTAGGTATAATCGGTCCCAATGGTGCCGGAAAATCCACTTTATTTAAACTGATTACCGGACAGGAAAAACCGGATTCAGGGCATTTCGAAGTGGGAGATACCGTAAAACTTGCCTATGTGGATCAGGAGCATGACAATCTGGATCCCAACAAGTCTGTTTTCGAAGCTATTTCCGGCGGGAATGAAATCATCAAATTGGGAAACAAGGAGATGAATGCCCGTGCCTATGTGAGTAAGTTTAATTTTGCAGGGTCTGATCAAGAAAAAAAATTAGGTATTCTTTCCGGCGGAGAGAGAAACAGGGTGCATTTGGCCATTACCTTGAAAGAAGGGGGTAACGTACTGTTATTGGACGAACCTACCAATGACTTGGATGTAAACACATTGAGAGCTTTGGAAGAAGCTTTGGAAAATTTTGGAGGTTGTGCGGTGATCATTTCCCACGACAGATGGTTTCTAGATAGGATTTGTACGCATATCTTGGCTTTTGAGGGTGATTCTCAGGTGTATTGGTTTGAAGGAAATTTCTCTGATTACGAAGAAAATAAGAAGAGACGCTTGGGGGATGTGACACCGAAGAGGATAAAGTACAAGAAGTTAAAGTAATTACATCGTACCAAGTACCTAGTACAATGTACCAAGATTGGCACCCCTGGAACAGGCTGTTGTTCCAGGAGTGCTTTAATAAAGATCGCTTTAACTAAATTTGTTGAAATTATAGAAATTTCCCTTTCATTTTTCAACATATTTCAATTGAACTTATCTTTCTTAAGAATTCCGTAATCATTCTCTTCTTTTTTTGTTTATTTGTTCCCAATTTCCAAATACCGGTATTATGAGGACATTGTTGTTGAGGCCTGGGGCAGAAGAACTGAATTATGAAATCAGGGGAATTGTAAAAAAAGCCCGTCAGATTGAATCCCTTGGTTATGAAATCATTTGGGAAAATATTGGAGATCCTATCCAGAAAAACAATATTGTTCCCCTTTGGATGAAGGAAATTGTTGCAGATCTGGTAAATCAGGACAAATCCTATGGTTATGCAGATTCCAAAGGGGTCCTGGAAACCAGAAATTTTATCGCAGAATTGACCAACAGAAAAGGTGGTTCTCAAATCACAGCTGATGATATTTTGTTTTTCAACGGCTTAGGGGATGCAATCGCCAAATTGTACCAGTTTTTGATTCCCACTGCTCGAATAATAGGCCCTTCTCCTGCATACAGCACCCACAGTTCTGCTGAGGCAGCACATGCCAACACTTCTCCCATAACCTATAATCTGGACCCTGATAACCAGTGGCTTCCAGATATGGAGGATCTATACAATAAAGTGAAATACAACCCCTCTATTGTTGGGATTTTGATAATTAATCCGGATAATCCGACCGGTATGGTATACCCAAAAGAGGTTTTGGACGGATTTGTGAAAATAGCCAAAGAATTTCGTCTGCTTTTGATTGCTGATGAGATTTATCAAAATATCACCTACAATGGGATAAAAGCTGTAGGACTGTCTGAAGTAATCGGGGATTTACCTGGGATTTCTTTAAAAGGGATATCAAAAGAATTTCCATGGCCAGGTTCTAGATGTGGCTGGATGGAATTCTATAATCGAAATGCATCTAAGGAATTCAGCAAGCTTTGCCTGACATTGGAGAATGCCAAGATGATTGAGGTTTGTTCCACGATATTGCCCCAATTATCCATTCCAAGGATTATGAGCCACCCTTTGTACAAGGCTTACAGGGAAGAAGCGAATGAAAAGATTGGCAAGAGAAGCAGAATTATGAAAGAAATTCTTGGTGATATTCCTGGAATTAAGTTTAATCCTACTCAAGGAGCTTTCTACAATACAGTAGTTTTTGAGGAGTCTTATTTAAATCCTGAGCAATTTTTACCTATTGAGGATACCCAAGTCAGAACTTTATTGGAAGGATGGCTGAAGGAGCCGGAAATGCCTTTGGATAAGCGTTTTGTTTATTATTTATTGGCTTCAGCAAATATATGTGTAGTGCCCATATCTTCTTTTTGTTCTAATTTAAGAGGGTTCAGGGTCACACTGCTGGAGGAAGATGAAGCAACTTTTAGAAAAACATTCGAGAAATTGGGTGAGGCCATCAGGTTTTATCTTTCCTCTACCGTAAGAGAATTGGTTAATCCTTAAACGGTCGCCATATGGCAAAATAAAATGACTTCCTGAGATAGCTTTCTTTATCAATTGTGGTCAAACCTTCATGTTCTCGTACATCCAAAGGTTTACTGAATTGAAATTTTTCTTCATGGATTTCAACTGGGTTTTTTAAAAGGCTGTTCAAGTCAGGTTGTCCCGCATCAACCCAGGCTGTATACCAAAAATCAGCGATCATTTTGATGGCTCTTTTCATTTGTCTTTCTACCTGGCCATCCAGCATGTCATGATATGCTATGGAAAATTCCCGGGAATAAACTTTTGTATTGATGCCATTTCTTTCTTCAAATGAATATTTTTTATCCTCGGGGAATTTATGGCTTATTATTTTTTCAAAATAAAGTACTGAATCCAAAGCCAAATGAGCACCGATCACCGCCTCCCAGGCATTTAACTGAGGTCGCTCAAGGTATTCCGCTTTGCCTACAAAAAAATCATAATTATCGGAAAGGAGTTCAGGGATCCTACTTTCCCAAAAACCATGTATTCCGTATTGATCGGTCAGTTGACCATTATAATTTTTTGTGGTGTGCAATGGGACGTGTATGTCTCCAATATAATGTCCCAAATCTGCAGATAACCTTAAAATGGCTTTCACATCCTTTCTTTTGAAGGCTTCAGTCAATTGGACCTTGGTATGGTACACATTCCAGGGACCTATTCCTTTACTGCGTAATTCAACTTCCGAATATAATTCCAGGGCCTGGTTCCAATACCTTGGTAATTTATAAACCGCACTGTCTCCATAGGCATCCGCATCTATGAAATGTTTTTCAGCTTCTCCAATTACGGCATACCTCCTTCTGTCGGGGTTTACCGCGTTTTCTGTAATATATTCAATATGGAATTTGTAAAATCCAATCATTTCAGGCGGAAGCGAAAACACAGCTTGCCTATTAATTTTTCTATGGGCAAAAAAACCCCATGCACCTAGTTCAGCACTCAAAAAAATGAGGAGTGCTATCAAAGTAAAAAATCTTTTCATACCTAAAAATAATAATTAACATCCTATTATTAAAATGAAATTGTATTACCTTTGCACACATTCGGCGGAAATTGATGAATATTCATAGATTTCTGGGCTTGACAAGGTTTAGTTCGGAAATCCTTTTGTGTTTCAAAATTATTCTATTACATTTGCACTCCGTTTATAAGGTGGGGTGAAAAGAAATTAAGTTAACTAAGATATGGCAAATCACAAATCGGCACTTAAAAGAATCCGTGCAAACGAAGCCAAGCGTTTGAGAAACAAATATCAGCATAAAACAACAAGGACTTTTATCAAAAGGTTGAAGTTGACAACTGATAAAGCTGAAGCCCAGGAGCTTCTTAAAACTGTAACTTCTATGATTGATAAACTTGCCAAAAAGAATATCATTCATAAAAACAATGCTGCGAACAAAAAGTCAAAATTGACTAGGTTTGTCAATGCATTGGCATAATATTAAACTTATCCGTTTATTTAGTCCTGATGGAAACATCAGGACTTTTTTTATTTTCGGGATTTAGGTAATTTAATCCAGGCAACGTACAGTTAGTGTACTATCAGTACTTTTTATTTGATTGTTTGACTTTTACGGATTTTTATGGAGGATTATCTATCTATCAAGATTTCCCAATTGGCCGAAGAGGACCGGCCTAGAGAGAAAATGCTTTTGAAGGGTAAATCGGTACTTTCAGATGCAGAATTAATAGCCATTTTATTGGGCTCAGGGACAAAATACTTAAGTGCTGTAGATTTGGCAAAGCATATTCTGACCTCGGTCAATTATGATCTTTCCCTATTGGCCAAATTGAGTGTCTCGGATTTAAAAAAATTCAAGGGCATTGGTGAGGCAAAAGCTATTACGATTGTTTCGGCCCTAGAATTGGGCAGAAGAAGGAAGTTGGTGACAACATTGCCCCAAAAAGTCAAAATATCTTCTTCCGGGGATGTTTTTCATCTTATGAAACCGGAATTACTGGATGAAACCGTGGAATATTTTTACATCCTGCTGTTGAACAGGGCAAATTATGTTATCAAAAAGCAATTTATCAGCAAAGGAGGGACAAACGGAACAGTGGCCGACCCAAAAATTATTTTTAAATATGCCCTGGATAATATGGCTTCTTCCATTATTTTGGTTCATAATCATCCTTCAGGAAATATCAAACCATCAGAGCAGGACAGGCGTTTAACTTCAAGATTGAAGGTTGTAGGTGAAAATCTTGAAGTACCTGTCTTAGACCATGTGATTTTCACCGATGTTGCCTATTTTAGCTTCTCGGATGAAGGATTGATTTAAGATATGAATACAAGAAATATTCTGATTATTGGGATTTTGGTGGTAGTAGGTCTTGCCATCGTGTATACCATTACTGGCACCGAAAGTGAGGAGCTGTATATGGAGACCGTTCAAAAAGACAGGGACAGACAATATAAATTCCTTAAATATGGCTTAGATTCCCCACTTTCAGGTTCACAGAAATCGGAACTGAAGGAATTGGAATATTATACTATAGACCCTTCATATAAAGTCAGAGCAAAAATGGTCCCGGTTGAAGACCGCAAAATGATCGAATTACCGATGACTGATGGAACTGTGGAGAAGTATCTCAGACATTCTTTTGCTGAATTTGAGTTAAACGGTCAAAAGACCAAACTGCTATTGTTACAGGCTGCCAAAGAATCGGACAAGAGAAATTTCTTTTTGGCATTTGCTGATGCAACAAGTGGAGAGGAAACCTATGGTGGAGGCCGGTACCTTAATCTCCGTCAGGATGGAAAAAATAGCATCACTATAGACTTTAATCTCTCATACAATCCCTATTGTGCCTATAATCCTGATTTTGCCTGCCCGCTTCCTCCGAAAGAGAATATTTTGGAACTTCCGATAAAGGCTGGAGAAAAGGATTATAAGAAGTGAGGTTAGATGCGAGGGTTTACATTTTTCGGGCATCCACTTCTTACCTACGGCAATTCTTTTAAATTTGTGCCTTATTCTGATTTAGTAAGAACGTATGAAAATATCCATAAATAGGTTAAAGTCATTTATTGCCTTAGATCAATCTCCTGAGGAAATCGCTTCACTGTTGACAGGTTCAGGATTGGAAGTAGAGGGGATTGAATACTTCGAATCCATTAAAGGCAGTTTGGAAGGTGTCGTAATCGGTGAGGTCATAACTTGTGAAAGGCATCCCAATGCTGATAAGCTAAGTGTAACTACTGTTGATATTGGTGGAGAAATAGTTCCGATAGTTTGTGGGGCACCCAACGTGGCCAAAGGCCAAAAAGTGGTAGTGGCAAAGGAAGGAAGTACATTATATCCGGTTTCCGGTGATCCTTTTGAGATAAAAAAGGCCAAAATAAGAGGAGAAGTTTCTCAGGGAATGATCTGTGCGGAGGATGAGATTGGTATAGGTGAAAGCCATGCCGGCATCATGGTATTACAAACAGATTTGACAAATGGAACTCCAGCCTCAGAATATTTTAAAGTGGTAAAAGACCATGTTCTGGAAATAGGTTTGACGCCTAACCGGGCAGATGCTGCTTCCCATCTAGGGGTAGCGAGAGATCTAAAGGCATTGCTTAAGCGAGAAATCTGTATTCCATCCGTAGATGATTTTAAAGTTGATAATCAAAACAGGGTTATTCCTGTGGAAGTGGAAAATGCAGTTGATTGCCCGAGATATGTTGGTATTACCATTTCCGATATAAAAGTGGGACCTTCACCGGAATGGCTTCAGAATTATCTCAAAGCACTTGATCTGGTTCCGATCAATAATATTGTTGACATCACCAATTTTATCCTGCATGACTTGGGACAGCCCTTGCATGCCTTTGATGCAGACAAAATCTCAGGCGGTAAAATCATTGTGAAAAAACTCCCAAAAGAGAGCCTTTTCGTGACATTGGACGAAAAAGAAAGAAAGCTTTCAGGCGAGGAGTTGATGATTTGCGATGAAAAAGGAGGACTTTGCATTGCCGGTATTTTTGGAGGAAAAGGATCAGGTATTTCTGAAAGCACCCAATCGGTCTTTTTGGAATCAGCCCATTTTTCTGCAGATGTGATCCGTAAAGGTTCACAGTATCACAATTTGAAGACAGATGCCTCTTTCCGTTTTGAAAGAGGAACTGATCCCAACATGCCTGTTTATGCCTTAAAAAGAGCAGCCATGATGATCAAAGAATTAGCTGGAGGGGAAATTTCTTCCGAAATTATTGATTTCTACCCGAATCCTATTGGAGAAACTGAAATTGAAGTAAGCTATGCCAATATCGACCGACTGATAGGAAAAGTACTTCCCCGACAGGAAATCAGGGAAATACTTGAAAACCTGGAGATCAGATATATTTCTGAAAATGATAACAGCTTTAAGGTTGCGGTTAAGCCATATCGGGTTGATGTGGTCAGAGAGGCTGATGTAATTGAGGAAATATTGAGGATACATGGGTTTGATAAAGTGGAGCTTTCAGAGAAACTTAAGGCTGATTATTTGGCAGAACATCCTTCAAAAGATTTCAACAAGCTACAGTATAGATTGTCTGAGCTGCTTTCTGCCCAAGGGTTTTATGAAATAATCACCAATTCCTTGACTAGACCCCAATATGTAGAAAAGTCAGGGTATCTGGATCCCATAAATAATGTTGAAATACAAAATAAGCTTTCTGAGGATTTGGGTGTAATGAGGCAATCACTTTTATTTTCGGGATTGGAGGTATTGGCTTACAATATAAACCGGCGTCAAAAAGACCTGAAATTATTTGAGTTCGGAACTGTTTTTTTCAAAGAAGCAGAAGGTTATAAAGAGGAAAGAAACCTGGCTTTGTTCGTAACAGGAGATAAGTCAGCCGAAAGTTGGAGGGGATCCTCGGGACCGGTTGTTTTTGCGGACCTTTATGCGGTTGTAGAACTAATTTTGGAGAAGCTGGGAGTAGATAATGTGGAGGTTGAAATCATTCATACCGCTCCTTTTGATTACGCATTGAAATTGATGCTTGGATCCAAAGAATTGGGAACAATTGGTGTTGTTCAGGATGGATTGGCAAAACTGGTAGATGTACGACAGGAAGTTTTGTTTGCAGAGCTTAATTGGGATTTATTGACTAAAAAGTCAAAAGGCTTGAAAAAGTTCGGGGAAATTTCCAAATTTCCGGAAGTGAGAAGAGACCTTTCATTAGTTATTAATAAGGAAGTAACTTTCGATCAAATTAAAAAGGTAGCTTTGAAAGTTGGAGGAAAGTTATTGCAAAGGATAGGCGTATTTGATGTGTATCAGGGAGAAAAAATTGATTCAGGGAAAAAAGCCTATGCATTAAGTTTTTATCTTCAGGATTCGGAGCAAACCTTGACCGACAAAGTTATTGAAAAAACGATGATCCGTTTGATTCAAAGTTTTGAAACAGAAGTGGGGGCTTATATCAGAAAATAACCAATGATTCAAGAAGAACTTCAAAATTTGGAAAAGCTTGCCGAAAAGGTAGGTATCAAGCTCCAGCAGCTGGAACAGGACAATCATGCACTGAACGAAGAAGTATCAGTATTGCGGGACACCTTGGAACAGAAGGAGCGATTGTTGGAGGATTTTAAAAATCAAATTAAATTAGCTAAACTTGTAAATAGCTTACCGGTGGAAGGAGTGGAGTCTACCGAATTGAGAGAAAAGATCAATAATTATATAAAGGAAATCGACAATATAATCGCTTATTTGTCTGAATAATATGGAAACACTTTCAATTAGGTTAAAAATTGGAGATAGGGAATATCCCATGAAAGTGAAGACTGAAGATGAGGCCAAAATCAGACAGGCAGGCAAATTGATTAATGATAAAATAAAAAGATACAGAGAAGAGTTTGGTTTGGATGATCGTCAGGATTTATTGGCTATGGTGGCATTTGACTGTATGGTAGAAGCCATTGAGATAAATACAGGCAATAATCAAGATACTGATTTAGTCAGTTCAAAAATCATTCAATTAAACCAATATCTGAATTCTCTTTTATAATTATTTCCCCCTCAATTTCGCGGATTTTTTCTTTTTCGGTAGGTAAATATATCTAAATAAACCTATGGGAGAATCATTATACATTATTATCGCAGGCATCATTGGCCTGGGTATAGGAGCTGTTATTGCAGGCCTTTTTGTCAAAAACAACAGCAAAAAGATGGAAGAAGAGGCTAAAGAAAAGGCAAAGAGTATCATCCGTGAAGCCGAGATCAATGCTGAGGCATTAAAAAAGGATAAAATACTGGAAGCCAAAGAAAAGTACCTGAAACTTAAGTCAGAGTTTGAAGAAGAGGTGAACAAAAAGAAAACTATCATAATCACCAATGAAACCAAACTAAAACAGAGAGAGCAAACCCTTTCAAAAGAAATCGAACAGATAAAAAGGAAGGAAGCTGAATTGGACAGCAAGAAAGAAAACCTCAGTGCGCAAATACATTCCGTGCAGGTTAAGAAAGAGGAACTTGACAAAATCACCAATCAAAGGATTTCAGATTTGGAGAAAATTGCCGGATTGACCAGGGAAGAGGCAAAGGAACAAATAGTGGAAATGCTCAAGGATGAAGCCACTACGAAAGCATCTTCCCAAATCAAAGATATTCTGGATCAGGCCAAATTAACAGCAACCAAGCAGGCCAAGAAAATTGTTTTGGATACCATCCAAAGGACTGCAACTGAACATGCTATTGAAAACTGTGTATCCGTATTTAATATTGAATCAGACGATGTCAAAGGTAAAATTATTGGTAGAGAAGGTAGGAATATCAGGGCCTTGGAAGCGGCAACTGGAGTTGAAATTATTGTGGATGATACCCCTGAAGCCATAATTATATCAGGTTTTGATCCGGTAAGGAGAGAAATTGCCAGATTATCCTTGCATAGGCTTGTTCAGGATGGAAGAATTCACCCAGCAAGAATTGAGGAGGTTGTGACCAAAACAGAAAAAAACATTGAAGAAGAAATTGTTGAAATAGGAGAAAGAACCTGTATTGATCTGGGTATTCATGGACTTCACCCGGAACTGATCAGGATGGTTGGGAGAATGCGCTTCAGGTCCTCCTACGGGCAGAACCTTTTGCAGCACTCCAGGGAGGTAGCCAAACTCTGTGCCACCATGGCCGCTGAAATGGGACTGAATGCCAAATTGGCGAAAAGGGCAGGTTTGCTACATGATATTGGAAAAGTATGGCCAGAGGAGGCTGAACTTCCACACGCCGTATTAGGAATGGAACTGGCGAAAAAATACAAGGAACACCCAGAAGTTTGCAATGCCATTGGAGCACACCATGATGAGATAGAAATGACTTCGATGATATCGCCTATTGTGCAGGCTTCTGATGCGATTTCCGGCTCCAGACCCGGAGCCCGCAGAGAGATAATGGATTCTTATATCAAACGCCTGAAAGAACTGGAAGAATTGGCTCTTGCCTTTGACGGAGTCAATAAATGTTTTGCCATGCAGGCCGGTCGGGAACTCAGGGTATTGGTGGATGCAGATAATGTGGATGACCAAACTGCAAGCAAGCTTTCCTTTGATATTTCCCAGAAAATAGAAAAGGAAATGCAATATCCAGGACAGATTAAAATTACCGTTATCAGGGAAATGAGAGCTGTGAATTATGCCAAATAAGTAAATTGGGATTTTATTGGAAAGGTGCGGTATTTATGCCGCACCTTTTTTATTTTTGGAGTAATGATTTTATTCTACCAACTTTTTAAATCGATAGCAGATCCTTGGCAGGAACTAAAAATACTTTTTGGTGCAAAGAAATTGAGCAGGGAAGATATAGAGGTGCTGAACAAACTTCTGCCCTATTTCAATGCGCTAAGGCCTGACCATAAAAAGGAGTTTAATGAACGACTGCTATATTTTATCACATTTAAGGAATTTATTCCGAGAGTCTGCAGGTAGTAACATTCATGAATTTTTCGCCATTGCTATTGAGTCATTTTTTGAGAGACCTGCTTTATTCAAAGAATACAATGAAGAATTGTATAAAAGTTTGGTTTTTACATTAAAACAAGACCCTATTGTTTTGAAAGGATGATCAATAAAATGTAAAAAGAAAGAAAAACATGACAATAATCATGTTTGAACCTTCCTGAAATCACTTTAAAAATTTGAACTCCGAATTAGCTTTGTGTTAAATGTTCTGAAGCTATGCAGGTAAAAATAGATACATCGGTAAAGTTTGCCGTACCCGAGGAAATCATCTCTCCTCACTATTGTGAGAGATTGCCTATCGGATTTCCAATTCACTTGACTAAGGGAGGTAAAGGTTTGATGTGTTACCCAGAGCAGGAGCCTAGTCTTTATACAGCTCATTTACCGGAAGTTTTGGACTGGTTACACAGTTTGGATAAACCCAGACCAATTGAAGAAGAACCCTGCGAGATACCAGTACTATTGTTTGATAGGGAGATGTCTACAGAAAGTTTATTGTTTCATTATGATGGTACTCCCGCTTCAGCAAGGCTTATCCGTAATTTTGTAGTTCTTTTTAAAGAAAACATCAAAGAGAGTAAGGCAACCATAATTTCTCCTTCTTTTATTCCCAAATCCAAATTAAAGGAAGAACAGGAAATTGTTCAGCTTCTTACCCAATCCACCAAAGAGACTTCATTTATTAAATTCAACTTTACCAGGATAGGGGATTTTTGGTCCTATGCGGTAAAACACAAGTGCACCTTGCTTGTCACAACCAAATACTATCAGACGGACTTGGCAAAAGTATTGTTTCATTTCTATAAAGGGGGGATGTGGTACGATCGGCTTTCCTTTTATTTATCCTATTGAAATTTCATGAAATATGGTTTTAGTCATGCTTTTTTAATTGAAGCTAATTATCTTGTACCAAATGTCCAATCCTGCTAAAATACAACCTAAAAAAGAAATATCTTCTTGTTTCCACTGTGGTGAGGAATGTAAGGAAGAGGTCCTGTATTTTGACGGGAAGGAATTTTGCTGTACGGGCTGTAAGCTTGTATATGAGGTTTTAAATGAAAATGACCTTTGCAATTATTATGATATTGCAGAGAATCCGGGTTTGAGTCAAAAAGCGGTATCAAGCAGAGACAACCGATTTGACTATTTGGATGATAAGGACATCATTCAAAAAATGGTGGATTTCCAAAACGGGGAAGAAACCCACATCACCTTTTCCATTCCCTTGATACATTGTGCATCCTGTATATGGTTGCTCGAAAACTTACATAAATTGAACCCGGGTATTATTTCCGGAAGGGTTGATTTCTTAAAGAAAAAAGTTCAGGTTAAATATCATGTGGGTAAAATCAGCCTTAAAGAACTGGTTAAATTACTGTCTAGAATAGGGTATGAACCAGCAATCAATTTGGCAGATGTTGATAAGAAAAGGGTTCAGACTACTGATAAAAAGCTGATCTATAAATTAGCTGTTGCAGGCTTCTGTTTCGGTAATATGATGTTGTTCAGTTTGCCGGAGTATTTTTCAGAAGCAGAATTACTGGGTGAGGGTTTCAAAAAAACCTTCAATTATCTGAACGTCATGCTGGCATTACCGGTGTTTTTTTATGCCGCTACGGATTATTACCGTTCTGCCTGGTTGTCAATCCGAAATGCTGCAGTCAATATGGATGTGCCCATTGCGATCGGTATTGTGACCCTTTTTTCCTACAGTCTTTATGATATTTTTATTCTTGGGAATGAAGGTTATATGGATACTCTGGGGGGGCTCTTATTTTTCCTCCTGATAGGTAAGTATTACCAGCAAAAAACATACGATACCCTTTCTTTTGACAGAGATTATAAATCCTACTTTCCGGTAGCAGTCACCAAAGTGGTTAGGGATGAAGAAGAAGTCATTCCATTGACCAAGCTTCATGTTGGGGACATTATCAAAGTTAGGAATCAAGAACTGATACCTGCAGATAGTATTTTGTTGGAAGGAGAGGCATTTATTGATTATTCTTTTGTGACGGGAGAGGAAGTTCCGGTAAGCAAGAAAAAAGGAGAGCTGATATATGCAGGAGGCAGACAAAAAGGGAAAGCTCTATTGCTGGCTGTTCAAAAGTCTCCTTCGCAGGGTTATTTGACAGATTTGTGGAATAATGATTCTTTCGAAAAGGAAAAAAGTAACAGTCTTGAATCCCTTGCAAACCTTATATCCGGAAAATTTACATTCACCGTCCTGTTTATTGCTTTTGCAGCCCTTGTTTTCTGGGTTTTATCAGGGAATGTTTCTTTAGGTGTGCTGGCCTTCACTTCTGTTTTGATTATTACCTGTCCCTGCGCTTTGGCCATGTCCACACCCTTTACATTAGGGAATACACTCAGGGTTTTTGGTCAGGGTAAATTTTATTTGAAAAACTCTCATGTGATAGAAAAAATAGCTAAAATAGACACTGTGGTTTTTGACAAGACGGGTACACTCACCGCTACAGATCAAGCCTCGGTACAGTATTTTGGAGAGCCCCTTTCAATTGAATCAAAAGCCCTTATCAAGGCCATGGTCAATCACTCCACCCATGCATTGAGTAATAGGATCAATTCCTGGTTGAACGATGTAAAAGCAGTGAATCTTGTATCAGAGGTAGAGGAGATTACCGGGAAAGGATTAAGTACAATTTACAAAACCCAAGAGATAAAACTAGGTTCTGCAGAATTTGTCAGAGCAAATATTAAAGGTTTACCACAAGGTGGTAACCTGGTGTTCTTTGCTCTGGAAGATACAGTTTTAGGTTATTTTTTCATTCAAAGTGGGCTAAGAAAAGGAATTGAAAAAGTTGTTTCCAGTATTTTGGAAAAGAAGGCTGTCCATTTCCTTTCAGGTGATCAGGACCATGAACGTGAAAATCTTAAAACGGTATTTGGAGATCAGATTCAGATGAATTTCAATCAAGGGCCAAGTGATAAATTATTGTATATCAGAAACCTCAATAAAGGGGGTGCCCATACGCTTATGATCGGGGATGGTCTCAATGATGCAGGTGCATTGCAGGAAAGCCAAGTAGGGATAGCGATCACAGATAAGGTGACCAATTTTTCTCCCGCATCTGATGCAATTATGGATGCAGGAATGATTGAAAAGCTTCCTATATTTATGGATTTCACAAGAACAAGTAGAAATATCATTAAGACCAGTTTTGGCCTTAGTTTCTCCTATAATATAGTAGGTATTTTCTTCGCTGTACAAGGATTGGTAAGTCCTGTTTTCTGTGCTATTTTGATGCCTATAAGTAGTATTTCGGTAGTAGTGTTTACCACGGTTACTACCAATTATCTTGCCTATAAACGTGGCCTTAAAGAAAAAATCTGGTAACTATGGAAGTAATATTTGTCCTTATCGCAATCAGCCTGGCCCTTGCCGGATCCTTTTTATTTCTTTTTTTCAGAGCGATGAAAAGTGGCCAGTTTGATGATAATCATACACCCGCAATAAGAATTCTATTTGATAATGACACAAAAAACAAAGAAAAAAAAGTACCATCAACTAAATCGAAATAAGTATGCCTGGAACAACTCTTGAACAGTTCAATTACGATAATAAAATCGTAAAGTACTTCGGGGTCGCCACTATTGCCTGGGGCCTCGTCGGAATGTTGGTAGGTGTGATTGCAGCGACCCAGCTCTTTCTACCTGAAGCCAACTTAGGAAATCCATATACCACATTTGGTAGAATAAGACCGCTTCATACCAATGCGGTAATTTTTGCTTTTGTTGGTAATGCTATCTTCGCAGGGATATATTATTCCATGCCAAGATTATTAAAGGCTCCCATGTGGAACAAGGCCTTGAGCTGGTTCCACTTCTGGGGTTGGCAATTAATTATTCTTTTGGCGGCTATTACGCTACCTTTAGGCCTCACGACTTCCAAGGAATATGCTGAATTGGAATGGCCAATTGATATTTTAATTGCTGTGGTTTGGGTGGCATTTGGTGCCAACATGATAGGAACGTTAATAAAACGTAGAGAAAAGCACATGTATGTGGCAATCTGGTTTTATCTTGCTTCTTTTGTCACAGTAGCTGTATTGCACATCTTTAATTCTCTTGCCTTACCGGTATCCTTCTTTAAGAGTTACTCCGCATATGCGGGTGTTCAGGATGCCTTGGTTCAGTGGTGGTATGGGCACAACGCTGTTGCCTTCTTCCTGACCACGCCATTTCTTGGTCTGATGTATTATTATTTACCAAAAGCAGCCAACAGACCTGTTTATTCTTACAAGCTTTCCATCATCCACTTTTGGTCCCTGATTTTCCTGTATATATGGGCAGGGCCTCACCACTTACTTTATACAGCCCTTCCAGAATGGGCCCAGGTTTTAGGTGTGGTGTTTTCAGTGATGTTGATTGCTCCTTCATGGGGTGGTATGGTTAACGGTCTTCTGACATTGAGAGGTGCCTGGGATAAAGTAAGGGTAGATCCTGTGCTCAAGTTTATGGTGGTGGCAGTTACGGCTTATGGTATGGCCACATTTGAGGGCCCCATGCTATCCCTGAAAAATGTAAATGCCATTGCTCACTACACTGACTGGATAGTTGCCCACGTACATATTGGTGGATTGGGTTGGAACGGATTCTTCACTTTCGCCATGCTTTATTGGTTGTGGCCAAAAATGTGGAAGACTAATCTTTATTCTACCAAATTGGCAACAACACACTTTTGGATGGGAACAATAGGGATCATTTTCTACGCCCTTCCTATGTATGTTGCTGCTTTGACTCAATCTTTGATGTGGAAAGAATTCTCTGAGGCCGGTAGATTGGCTTATCCAAATTTCCTTGAAACTGTTATTCAGATAGTACCTATGTATATGCTGAGAGCATTTGGAGGTCTATTGTATTTGTCTGGTGCCATCATCATGGTATATAACATGGTAAAAACAGCCAAGCAGGGTAAATTTGTTGCTGAAGAAGCTGATGAAGCTCCTGCACTTAAACCTCATGTGGCACATGAAGGTGAATTCTGGCACAGGGCATGGGAGAGGAAACCTATTTTCTTCACTATTTTAGCTACAGTTGCTATTTTGATCGGTGGTATCGTAGAAATTATCCCAACCATTTTAGTGAAATCCAACGTACCGACCATTTCCAGCGTCCAACCTTATACCCCACTTGAATTGCAAGGAAGGGATTTATACATTTCTCATGGATGTGTGGGGTGCCACTCCCAAATGATCAGACCTTTCCGTTCGGAAACAGAGCGTTATGGTGAATATTCCAAAGCAGGTGAGTTTGTTTATGATAGGCCATTCCTTTGGGGATCAAAACGTACCGGCCCGGATTTGCATAGGGTAGGAGGTAAATATCCGGACAGCTGGCATTATTTCCATATGGTAGATCCCAGAACTATGTCACCAGGTTCTTTAATGCCACCCTATCCTTGGATGTCAACAAACATCATGGACCATAGTGACCTTCCTGCCAAAATAAGGACATTGCAAAAACTGGGAGTTCCTTATCCTGAAGGATATGATTCCCAGGCAAATGCGGATTTGATGGTTCAGGCAGAGCAAATAGTGGCAAATCTAAAAGCTTCAGGTGTTGAGGTAATTCCTGAATCTGAAATCGTTGCCATGATTGCCTATCTTCAGAGATTGGGAACAGATATCAAAAAAACTACAGCTTCTAATCCTTAATTATTGATGCTATGAAAAAGGAGATATTGAGTTCCATTGAGAACATTGAAATCTATCCCATTATATCCCTGCTAATCTTTGTGATTTTCTTTATAGGGATGTTTATCTGGGTCATCAAAGTAGATAAAAAATATATAGATCATATGAAGGAAATGCCTTTGAATGATGAACCACAAAAATCCAGCGGCTATGAAAAAGTTTAAATCCTTATTATTTCTTTTGGCAGGGATGATAACCGCTTTGCCAACAATTGGCCAGACCAGTGAAATTGGCTGGGTTGATAAAATACAACAAATGGACAGCAGCCAATTGACTTTATTGGTAATTCTTGGAGTTGTACTTGGAGTTATTATTCTACTCCTGATTCTCATGATTTACCTGATGTCTTTTATGATGTCAGTTTTCAGAAAAGAGAATCCGGAATTGGCCGCACAACCTACCTGGTGGGATGAATTCAAGTTGAAGTATATTACCGGTAAAATGAAACCCATTGGAGGTAAGGAGGAGAAAGACTTGATGATGGACCATAATTACGATGGTATCGTGGAATTGGACAATCATATGCCGCCTTGGTTGGCAAATATATTCTACATCACCATTGCTTTTGGTGTAGTGTATTTTACTTACTTTTCTGTTTTGGGTTTAGGTAAAACACAATTGGAGGAATATGAAGAAGAACTTAGAATTGCTGCAATTAAGGCAGAAGAAAGAGCTTCTCTGGCCCTGAGTTCTATAGACGAAACGACAGTAGTATTTGATTCATCTGCTCCTTCATTGGCAGCTGGAAAGAGTATATATGATGCTAATTGTGTAGCTTGTCATGCTTCTGATGGAGGAGGTGGTGTAGGGCCGAATTTAACAGATGAATATTGGATCCATGGCGGAAGTATCAATGATATTTTCAGAGTTGTGAAATATGGTGTGGTAGCCAAAGGGATGATTCCTTGGCAGGATCAGTTGAGTCCAGAGGAAATGCAGAATGTATCCAGTTATATTCTCACCTTTGTGGGGAATACTCCTGCGAATCCAAAAGCTCCGGAAGGAGATCGATACGTACCGACAATTGAGGAGCCTCTTGATGCCATTACCGAAGATGAGTTGGGAGTAGAAAAGGCAGATTAGATTATAATGTTAGCTTTCCTAGAGCGTGCATGTATGTAGGAATACACCATGCACGTTTCCTGGCTAATCCAAAAGAAAATGAGTACCAAAAACCCACATTTAGATCCAGAGAAATTTCGGGACTCCTTGGCAACTGTCAAAGAAGATGGAAAGAGAAATTGGATATATCCCAAAAAAGTGTCCGGCAAATTCTACCGTTGGAGAACCTATCTTTCTTGGGTTTTGCTGGCGATTCTTTTTGCCGGGCCTTTTATTCAAGTAGGAGGCAGGCCTTATATGTTGTTCAATATATTTGAAAGGAAATTTATCATTTTCGGAGCGGCATTCTGGCCTCAGGACACACATTTATTGATTTTTTTGCTTTTGATTTTATTCGTGTTCATTATCCTTTTCACAGCTGTTTTCGGCAGGATATTCTGTGGATGGGCCTGCCCTCAGACCCTTTTCATGGAAATGGTCTTTCGGAAAATTGAATATTGGATCGAAGGGGATGCCAATCAACAGCGGAGGCTGAACGAAATGGAATGGAACAGTGAAAAGATTTGGAAGAAAGGATTGAAAATGACGATTTTCGTCATCATTTCACTGGTCATCTCCCATTTGGTTATGGCCTACTTGGTTGGAGTGGATCAGGTAAGGGAAATTATCAGCCAGCCACCATCGGCACATATGGCCGGTTTTATTGGCTTAATGGCATTTACGGGAATATTCCTTTTTGTATTTTCCTGGTTCAGGGAGCAGGCGTGCATAGTGGTATGTCCTTATGGCAGATTGCAGGGTGTGTTGTTGGATGCCAATTCCATCAACGTCACCTATGACCATGTAAGGGGAGAACCAAGAGCACCGATAAGGAAATCTAAAGTTGAAGAGGCTCCAAAAGGGGATTGTATAGATTGCGGACTTTGTGTTCAGGTATGTCCTACGGGAATCGATATCAGAAATGGAGTACAGATGGAATGTGTCAATTGTACTGCCTGCATTGATGCCTGCGATGAAGTTATGGAAAAAGTGGACAGGCCTTTGGGACTCATTCGCTATGCCTCTGACAACAGTGTTGAAAAAAGAAGCCAAAAACTGATTACTCCAAGAGTGAAAGTTTATTCGCTGATGTTGGTAGTTTTATTGGCGGCATTCGTCTCTCTTATTGCTACCAGAGATGATTTGGGGGCAACGGTTACAAGATTCAGGGGTATGACCTATCAGGCCCGTGATACTGGCGAAATAAGTAACCTTTATGAGGTTACCTTTATCAACAAGACATTTGAGCCACAGCAAGTGGAGTTGAAGGCGGAGAATCCTGATTTTAGGGTAGAGGTCGTTGGAGACCAAAACTGGACCTTGGAAGGTCAGTCCAAATTCGAAGGAAGATTCTTTATTGTTAAAAATAACGAAGATGTAAAAGTTCCGCAGGAAAAAATCAAATTACTGTTGCTTCAAAACGGTAAAGAGATCGATAAAATCAATACAAGCTTTATGGGACCGGTGCATAAGGGTGGCGGGAAATGAGGAATGAAAGACAAGAAAAAGAGGCAAGATGTGACAACTGGATAAACAGATAACTCGACAACAATTAGAAGAACTACTGAAATAAACAAATATGGACTGGGGAAAAGGAATAATCATCACATTGGTCGCATTCGGGATTTTAATGATTGGAATGGTGACTTTTTGTATAAAACAAGACGATATTCATCTGGTAACGCAGAATTACTATGAAGAGGAAATCAAATATCAGGATCAGATCGATAAAATGATCAATGCAAATCATTTGGACCATGAGGTTTTGGTATATGACAACCAGTTGAAAATAGTGGATCTCCACCTTCCAATAGGATCAAAAGGAACTATTCACCTTTTTAGACCGTCGGATGCGAGACTGGACCAAAAGATTGCCTTTGATATAACCGACCTCACCGTCAATTCAGTGGATGTAAAAAGCCTTAAGCCAGGTTATTGGAGAATTAAACTTACTTGGGTTGAGAACGGGATTGGTTACTATAAAGAAGAAAAAATCAATATTTAAGTGATCTGGACAGCATTTTTGTTGGGTTTTTTGGGATCATTCCATTGTCTGGGAATGTGTGGTCCAATTGCTTTGGCTGTTTCCGCCAAGGACAATTCCAAATTCCTGAAAAATAAAATCATTTACAATTTGGGCAGAACCATGACTTATTCTCTTTTGGGTGGAGTAATAGGGTTGGTTGGTTTTTCCTTTTCTTTGGCAGGTATCCAACAATGGATTTCCATTTTGATGGGCTCCATTATTTTGATAATGGCTTTTTTTTATAAAAAATCCGAAAGATGGATTACCCAATCCGGTTTATTTGGAGGTGTTTCCAAACTTAAATCCTCTCTTGGTTATTTTTTGAAAAAGGGAGGATCAACTGCATTCTTTGCTTCCGGAGTATTGAACGGACTCTTGCCATGCGGGATGGTGTACATAGCATTAATAGCCTCTTTGGCACTTCAAAACCCAGTTAATGGAGCTCTCTACATGTTCTTTTTTGGAATAGGAACTATTCCTATGCTGGTTTCAATTATGATTACCGGTAAAATTCTATCCCTTTCTCTCAGAACCAAATTGACTGATCTCTTACCCTATGTAGCTATGTTCATAGGTATTCTTTTTATTGTAAGAGGATTGGGATTAGGGATTCATTATTTAAGCCCTAAGCTTCAGGTGTTCGATTATGGTGCCGAAAAAATAGAGATGACTATGTGTGATTGATAAAGATCAATTTTTAGGAAATAAAAATAGTACTTCAGTTTGTTGATTGACTTAAATTTTCATCCGCTATTGAATGTTGCGAGGATTTTGAAGCTATTTGACCTCCCATTCTTGATTTCAATCAAATATTTAAAAAAGGCCAGCCTAATTTGATTTTAGACTGGCTTTGATTGTTTCATTTCTTTTCCAATACATTTTTATATACTATTCCGGCCAGTGCAGCTCCTATAATGGGAGCTAAAATAAATAGCCAAACTTGACCCAATACATCTCCACCAACAAATAATGCCTGTGAAATACTTCTGGCAGGATTCACAGAAGTATTGGTGACAGGAATGGAAATTAAGTGGATTAATGTCAAGGCTAACCCAATTGCGATTCCTGCAAAACCCTTTGGTGCCCTACTGTCTGTAGCGCCCAGTATAATGATCAAAAAGAAAAAGGTCATGACTACTTCAGTTACAAAGGCGGCTGTAAGCCCATAACCTCCCGGTGAAAATTCTCCATATCCGTTGGCAGCAAAGTTACCAATAGCACTACCATTACCTGTTGCAATGATATATAGAGTACCTGCAGCAGCTATGCCTCCGAATACCTGGGCAATGATGTAAGGCAATAATTCTTTACCGGAAAACCTTCCACCAACGAGTAGGCCTATTGAAACAGCGGGATTCAAATGGGCACCGGAAACATGTCCAAGAGAATATGCTATAGTCAAAACAGTCAAACCAAAGGCGAGAGACACCCCTAATAATCCGATACCAACCTCCGGAAAGGCAGCAGCTAAAACTGCACTTCCACAACCACCAAGAACCAACCAAAAGGTTCCAAGAAACTCAGCTATAAATTTTTTCATAATACATTTGTTTGGTGAATTGGATATTATTTTCAATAATTATTTTTAAAAATTTTAATATATAAAATAATAATTTAAAAATTGTTAAATTATTTCAATAAAAAATGCTGTCCCCACCGATGAGACAGCATTCAAAAAAAATGGGTTATCCGGGTTTATTTCTTCCTACACTTTTTTAATAAAAAATCCTTTATATAGATCTGCTGAAACCAAACTTCTCTGCTTCTTTGGCCTGCATTCTCAAATCGAATACCATGCATATATTTCGAATAAACGGAAGTCCTTCTGATTTAATTTTTATGCCTGAAGAGTCAAATTCTATCAACCCCTCCTCTTTGAATATTTTCAATTTATCCCAATTTTTCTTTCCCAATAAAGAATAATAACAAAAATCCCATTGGGCTTCCTGATTGCAGATAAGCTGGAGAATCAAATCCCTGGTTTTGATATCTTCCTTGCTCATGATATGGCCTTTGCTGATGGCAAAATGCCCCAAGCTTATCTGTTCCTTATACAGATCAATTTCTTTTGTATTTTGGGCATACCCATAATACACATCGGAAATTGAACTGTTTCCAAGACCTATTAAGATTTTTGAAGGCGATGTGGTGTAGCCCATAAAATTCCTGTGGAGGGTTTTATGCAATTTTGACTGATAAAGAGGGTCATCAGGAAGGGAAAAATGGTCCATTCCTACTTCCAGGTACCCCATTTTGGCAAGAATCTCTTTTCCGCGCTCATATAGTGCCCTTTTCTCGGATTCCTTAGGAAGATATTGTTCAAAACTTTTCTGTGCAGGGAAGGCCGCAGGCAAGTGAGCGTAGCTGTAAAATGCTATCCTATCCGGTCTTAATTCAGCGACCTTGTCAAATGTTTCGGAAATGGTTTCTATGTTTTGATGAGGAAGTCCATAGATCAAGTCAAAATTAACAGATTCATATCCGATTTCCCTTGCCACTTCAGTAGCCTCTTTCACTCTTTCAAATGGTTGGATTCGGTGAATGGCTTCTTGGACCCCCAAATTGAAATCCTGAATGCCATAACTTACCCTTCTAAATCCAAGGTCAAATAGGGTTTGTAAATGACCCCTAGTGGTGTTGTTGGGATGGCCCTCAAAACTGAATTCCGCATTGGCCATTACTTCTGAAGTCTCAATAATAAATGAAAGCATTTCCTGAAGAGATTCAGGAGAGAAAAATGTGGGAGTACCACCACCAAGATGAATTCCGGCCAATGAAGGTTTACTATCAAAAACCTTTAAATAAGCCTCCCATTCATTCATTATGGAGGTTATGTAAGGTG
>Ga0114946_10000418_pt1 | contig 28068 bp, 22 predicted proteins | sample WalLakDeSediment_FD_88676 | JGI IMG/M metagenome (GOLD analysis project Ga0114946, IMG submission 88676) | Lake sediment microbial communities from Walker lake, Nevada to study Microbial Dark Matter (Phase II) - Walker Lake 11/02/13 Deep Sediment | ecosystem: Environmental > Aquatic >... | reverse complement strand
CGCCGAGGCCCACCACGGTCAGCTGGTTCCGGGCTCGCAGCTGCCCTACATCGTGCACGTCGCGGCCGTCGCCATGGAGGTCTGGCTGACCGAGCGCGCACTTTTGCGATGGTCCTCAGTTTGGCCCTGTCCCTAGCGGCAGGATCCCGGACCGAGCCCGCTGAATGGCATCTGCGAACCGCTGCGGCTCACGGCTGCCAATAATGTGGACTCGTCGCTGGCCGCGAGGAGTCCGCCACACGATCCTCACTGCACGGCCCGCGTCGCCCGCGACGACGTAGAGACGCTCACCCTTGCGATTAACAGTGATCCCCCATCGAAGAAGACCACTGTGGGGATGCACGACGGGTTCCGCTGATTCGATCGCAGAAAGCGGTATTGTTGGACCCAGGCCGCCGTACCGGACCTCGACAGAGGTCGGCGAGACTTTCACTCGCATGACGGCGAAGTAGAGTCCAACGATCATCGTACCGGCTGCGAGCGCGAGGCCCAACGGCCACTGTCCGTGAGCAGCGAACCAGATGATAAAATACAGCGATACCGCGACGGTGAACGCCGGAGCCTGCCAACTCGACCGCGCCTTGCTACGAAAGAGCGCGGGCTCGTTGTCAGTCATGTACTTGGCCTCATAGCGGTCCAAGCTTTCAGTCGGAGCGACCTCCTCCGGCAAATCTGATTCGTTAGCAGTCACGAACGCCCAACCTACGGATGATTTGTACCAGGATGCTCAGACGTTCCGCCGTTGTGGCCGCAAGAGCAGCCACCATCGCCGGATAGCGCGACGGCGACGGCGACGACCAGGGGATCGGCGATCCAGTTACCTTCGGTGTCCTGATCCCACTCCACGTCGCTTGGGCCGAACGATGCACGAAGCAGGTCTGCGTCACCGTTCCTTTCTACGTGGACGTCGAGGCTGTGGTCCCACCCGTTGCCGAGGTCCCACGTTCCACTGTAGTAGAGTGTCGAGGTCATCATGGTCGGGGTGTGCCCGCGCTCGACATGTTGGCGCTCCAGATGCGGAATTTGGAGCGCTATGGCGTGCCCTGGATGACCGTTGCGAGTACGAGAGATGTAATTAGTGATCGTAACACTGCGACGGTGTACATGGTCGGAAAGTGGATGTCAACCAAATTTATGTTGAGCAGGTGTTCTTCGTGATGGCCACCGGTGGTTGCTCGAGCCGCGCGCGTGGCCGGATCGGCAACAACGGCAAGGTCGTCGTCGCCGACTTTGGCCAGGTGTCAGCGAGGCCATGGCGATGACTCCAGAGCTGGGCGCGACGCGCAGCAACGAGGCCGCTCACAGCGGCCGGCTAAAGGGATAGACTCCGATGATGTCGATCCTGTCCTGGTTTCGCAGCATGTTTGGGCGGTCCGCTAGCGGTCCTGGAGCGAGCTGTCTCGTATGCGACTCGACCGAGATCGAGACGCTGGCGCCTGACGCCTACCGCTGCCTCACTTGTGGCCACGAAGGCGGCGATGGCTTGCCGGCGTGGATCGCTGGACGCCGGCGGGCGGAGATCCTCGCGATGAGCGAGGCGCAGCGCGGCCCCCTCGCGTGCAAGAACCTCGAAGGCGCGCGCAACCTGTTGAGCGGCGTGAACCTCAGCCGGGCGGGAAGCAGCGTCGGCGCGGAGCTCGCGAGCCGCGTGGCCATGACGGCGGTTGGCGTCACGTTCAGGGTGAACATCGATGACCGCGAAGAGGAGGAGCAGCGTCTGTTGATCGGGATGGTCCGCGATCTGATGGAGGCCGAGCGGCTGCTCGAGGATGCCGCGACCGCGCTCGACGATGCGTTCTCGATCCGCGCCAGCGACCGCCTGGCGAACCTGCCCTTGCGGCTCGATCACCACGGCGCCCGGGGCAAGCTCAACGTGGCCGCGCGGGGCTTGATGGTCGAGTACGAGCGAATCGAGGCGCTGCGAACCAAAGCGGAAGCGGGCCACTATTGACCCGCTCCCTTCCGACCGTTCCCTAGAGCTCGCAGAGACCCTGCGAGGTTCCAAGTTCTATGTGATCAGCGGACGTAGCCGCCGTCGTTCTCCCCGCGCCGGCGCAAGAACGCAGGCACTTCGCGTGGATCCGCCGTCGCGCCCAGCTCACTGCGGCTCCAACCTCCGCTGGTCCCAGCGCCGGGCCCTGGGCGGGTCGGCTGCGGGTAAACGGCGGAGTCGTGGGGTTGAGCCTGGGGCGGGGCGACCGGGGGCGCCGGGGGGGCGGCTGCACCTGCGCCGCTGTACATGGGGTTGAGGGGCCGCGGGGCGACCTCGCGTTTGGGCTTGCGCTGCAAGGTCGCGCTGACCGCTGGCGCGGCTTTTTTCATCGGCGCGCCCATGCCGGGGACGCCCATGCCGGGCATCGCAATCTGCTGGGACTGGCGACGCACGCGATGAGCGTGGGCCGCGATCGCGTTGCCGAGCACCTCTTCTTCGGGCTCGTGCTGATCGAAGCCCGTGGCGATGACGGTGATCCGCAAGGCCTCGCCCATGTTCGGATCAACGACCGCGCCGAAGATGATGTTGCAGTCTTCGTGGGCGGCTTCCATGATCAGCGAGGCCGCCTCTTCGACCTCGTGAAGGCGCAGGTTCGGGCCCGAGGTGATGTTCATCAAGATGCCCTTGGCGCCCTGAATGGTGACGTCCTCGAGCAGCGGGCTGTTGATGGCCTGCTGCGCGGCGGCGATCGCCCGACCTTCGTCGGCGGCGACGCCCATGCCCATGAGCGCGCGGCCCTGGCTGGCCATGATCGTGCGCACGTCGGCGAAGTCGACGTTGATGATGCCGGGGATCGTGATGAGGTCCGAGACGCCTTGGGTCGCGTGCTGAAGCACCTCGTCGGCGAGCATGAACGCCTCCATCAAGGAGGTGTTGGCCGAGGTCACGTGGAGCAGACGATCGTTGGGGATCGTGATCAGGGTGTCGACGGCCTGCTCGAGCCGCTCGATGCCCATCATCGCGAACTTCATGCGCCGCCGGCCTTCAAAGCTAAACGGCTTGGTGACGACGCCGACGGTCAAGGCCCCGCACTCGCGCGCGACCTGAGCGATGATCGGCGCCGCGCCGGTGCCGGTGCCGCCGCCCATGCCGGCGGTCACGAACACCATGTCGGCGCCCTCGAGCAGATCGCCGATCTCGTTGACGCTCTCGAGCGCCGCCTCGCGGCCCCGCTCCGGGTTGGCGCCGGCGCCGAGGCCCCGCGTGACTTGCCGGCCGAGCTGCAGCGCGATCGGTGCCAGCGTGCGCTCGAGCGCCTGGACATCCGTGTTTGCGGCGATGAATTCGACGCCGGGCACCTTGGCCTCGATCATCGTGTTGACCGCGTTACCGCCGGCTCCACCCACGCCGATCACCTTGATCTTGGCCTGGTCGTTGAAGCCGTCCTCGAGTTCGAAATGAGCCATCGTTTTATCCTTCGCTGGGACGCTGGGTCCCGGTGGTCCCGCGCTCGCGGGGATTGGTCGGTACGACCGCTCTAACCACAGCGAAGATCGCTGGCAAAAAACTCGACTTTTTCGATCACCGATCGGGCTGGATCGGCCGGAGCTTACTTTATCCTACATGTGGGATACGGCCAAACAACACGGCTCTTCGGGCGCCGGTCGAGCCGATCGGCCTGATCGCGGCGGCCGTTCGTGGCACCTTCGGGCCGGATGCTCGACGTCGCTCGTCTCGCGCAGGTCCAGTTCGGCCTGGCCCTCCTCGCTTTGCTCGTGCTGCTCGCGGCGCTGGCTTGGCGCAACGTTTTTGGCCGCGCACCAGCCCCGGATCTGGTGTTGCCCGGGTGGTGGCGCTCGCCCTCGCTGGCGAAGATCTGGCGCACCCGGGCGAGTCGATCGCTCGACGGCGGGCTGGCCTTGGCCGCCTTGGCGCTGGCGCTGTTGTCCATGAGCGCGGCCGGGCCTCGCGGCGCGGGGATCGATCGTGGGCGAGCGCTGCACGAGCTCGTGCAGGCCAAGTACCACGGCGAGCTCGGCTGGGACGGGCTCTACGCTTGCGCGTGGGCGGCCGATCGCGACGCCGAGCGAGCCCTGATCGGGATCGAGACCTTGCGCGTGATCGAGGTTGGCCCGACGCCCGCGCTCGAGCCCACTCCAGCGCCCGAGCGCGACGACAGGGGGATCAGGCCGCGACCCCGGCCCGCGGAGCCGCCCGCGGATGTCGGCGGAAAGCTGATCCCCGCGCGGGCGTCGATCGGGGTGATCGATTGCCGCGAGCGCTTTGATGATCAGCGGTGGGCGGCGCTCGGAGCCGACGTCGCGGCGATCGTCGCGACCAACCCGGAGGAGAGCTTGGCGATCGAGTTCCAAGGGTTCGGCGCTTCGGCGACCCCGGCCCGCCTCGCTCGTCAGCGCGTGGTGTTTGCGTTGCTGCCGGTGTCGGGCGTGAGCGTGTTCGTGCTCTCGCTGCTCGGCGGGCTGGTCGGCGTGGCGGCGCTGTGCCTGGTCGCGCGCGCCTACGGCCTGCGGGTCGCTGGTCTAGTTGGGATCGCGTGCTTCGTCGAGTTTGGCGCGAGCCCGGTTGCGAGCGGGGCGACGAGCTCGGGGGCGCTGGTCGTCGGGGTCGTGCTCGCGGGCTTGGCCGCGACCCGGCTCGAGCGCTGGGGCTTGGCTGGGGCGCTGTTGGGGTTCGCCGCCGTCGAGCTGGTTTGGCCCTCGGTGTTGGTCCTGGGCTTGCTCGCCAAGCTCGCCGTCGAGCATCAGGCCGAACATCCGCGTAGGCGCCAGCTCACTCGGTTTGCGATCGGCGTCAGCGCGAGCGCGGCGGCGCTGTTGTTGTTCAGCGCGACGCTGCCCGGGGGCCTGGGCAACTGGTCGAGCTGGGCCGATCAAGTCGCGCTCGGCCGCTACGCCGACGGCCACCGCCAAGTCGGCCTGCGGTGGTTGTTCGCGCCCGAGGGCAACCTGTTCGCGGGTGAGCCGAGCTGGGTCGCGTACCCGGTCAAGGCCCAGCAGCTCGTCGATCGCCAGGGCTGGATCACCTTGTCCGGTCTGCTCTTGCTCGCGCCGGTGCTGCTCGCTGTTCGCCGGCTCCCGCCCGTCGCGTTCACGGCGATCGCAGGGGTCACGGCGACCTTCACCCTGTTGTCGGTCTCGGCCTCGTCCTGGGGCGTGGCGCTGCCGCTGCTGGTGCTCGCCGCTGGGGCGATCGGCGCCGAGCACCCGGACTCGAGGCTGCTCGTCGGGCGGCCCGCGACCGTGCTCGCCGCCGGTGGCTTTGCGATTTGTGTAGGCATGCACGGGCTCGTGCGGATCCATCACTCGCCCTCGTTCCTGTTCAACGTCGTGTATTCCCACCTGTTGACGACCCTGCTGCTCGGGCTCGCGATCGCTCTAATCTTATTACCCGGCTTGCGCGAGCACGGTGACCCTCCGGGCGCGCCAGCGTCGATCCCCGCCCTCGATCCCGCGACCCAGGCCCATCCAAACTTCCCCTGGCTCGCCAAGCTGCGATCGCAACGAGGAGCGAAGTCATGATCGCGCCGATGCAGGGCTACGACTCGGCCACCGTGATCGAGAAGCTCTGGCTGCTGATCACGACGCGGGGGCAGACCAACGAGGTCCAGTTCACGATCGCCGTCGGGGTCCTCGCTCTGCTGCTCGCGGCGGTCGCTTGGCGCACGCTGATCCTCTATCAGCGCCGAACCACCGACCCCGAGACGCCGCGCAAGTGGCGACGCTGGGCGGATCGCATGATCAGCGCGGCGCTGCTGATCGCGGCGCTGTGCTCGGCGACCCAATATTTCTACGGCTCGCGTAACAACAGGACGTGGCTGCACACCTGGGACATCTATCACCAGGTCATCGGCGCCAAGTACTTCTCGGAGCTGGGCTACTTCAAGATCTACGAGTGCACCTGGGAGATCGACGAGATCAACTCGGGCCACTTCAAGAAGGTCGACAAGATGCGCGACATCGAGACGCTCGCGGTCCGCTCGACCGCGAAGGTCGTCGGCGAGCGCGACTGCGTCGATCGCTTCGATGATCCGGCCCGGCTCGCGCAGTTCGCCAAGGACATCGACGACCTCTACGCGCTCGGTGGCCCGGGCATGTGGAGCACGCTGTTCTCGGACAAGGGCTTCAACGGCACGCCGTTTCACGCGTGGATCCTCAGCAAGGTCACCGCGGGCGTCGACATCGTCGAGCGTGACTATGTCTTGCTCGGGCTGATCGACGTCGGGCTGATGCTGCTCGCGTTCGCGGCGATCGCCTGGGCCTATGACGTCAAGACCGCGGCGATCGCCGCGCTGTTCTTTTTTGCGAACTTCCCGAACCGCTTCATCCACATGGGTGGTTCGATCCTGCGCTTTGACTACATTGCGATGCTGATCTTCGCGCTGGTTGCGATGAAGAAAGATCGCTTCGCGATCGCCGGGGCCTGCGTGGCCTGGGCGTCGGCCGAGCGGGCGTTCCCGGCGATCTTCGCCGTCGGCCTCGGCTACAAGGCCGGCGTCGAGCTGCTCGCGACCCGCAAGCTGCGCCGGGAGTACCTCCACTTTGGAATTGGCTTCGTCGGCGGAGGCCTGATCTTGTTTGGCCTGAGCCTGACCGCGAGCGCCAGCGTCAGCGCCGGCGTCGAGAGCTGGCTGGACTGGTGGCACAACATGGTCGTGCACACCCGCCACACCCGCGGGTTTCGGGTCGGGTTCAAGCACATGTTCATGATGGACGGCAACGTCACCGACAAGCACGAGTTCGTCGGCTGGACCAAGAAGACCGAGCTCTTCCACACCCGCGCGCACTTTTATTATCTGACGGTCTTGATCCTGCTCGCGCCGCTGCTGCTCGCGGTCCGCAAGCTCGACGCGGTGACCTTCGCCGCGCTGTTCGCCGCCGCCGGGTTCTTCTTCTTGACCGTCGCAACCCGCTATTATTACGCGATGATGGTCTTGCTGATCCTCGTGGATCGCAAGCTGTTTGAGGATCGCAAGCAGCTGCTGTTGGCGGCGCTGCTGTTCTCGACCGCGGCGTGGCTGACCAAGATCCAGATGGTCACCGACAATGTCCCGTTCCACTACAATACCGCGACGAGCGCCGCGTTCGCTGGGTACTTTGTGATCTTGGGGGCGCTGCTGTGGATCGATCCGTGGCTGCGCGACCGGATGGTCGTTGGTCGCGAGCGGGACGCCCCAGCGCCCGACGAAAGCAGTTAGGCCCGCTCGGGGGGCTCGCCGAACAGCCGCGCGACGGCCTTCGACCAGCGAGGTCGGCTGGCGGCGCGGGTCGGGTAGCCGCGGTAGAGCGCCGCGACAGCGGCCATGCGAGCGCCGACGGCCGCGAGCGCGAGCGCGTGCTTGGGCGCGCGAGCGAAACCTCCGAGCTTGGTCGATAGATTCGCAAGATCGAGCGAGGGCCAGCGCTGCGCGGCGCCGGCCGTCGAAGCCGCGGCGTCGAGCAGGCCGGCGCGCATCAAGGTCTGGAGGTCGCTGATCTCGAACCGCTGGGAGTGGCGGCGGAACAGATCATAGGCGGCCAGGATGCCGCCGTGCTCGCGCTGGAATTGGCGCTCGTAGGCGAGCAGGCCGTCGCTGCCGTGGCTGGTTTCGAGGGCCTCGGCGAGCAGGCGGCCGGCGACGAGGCCGACCCCGATCCCGCTGCCGTGGGCGGAGAACACCTGGCAGCCGGCGTCGCCGAGGAGGCCGACGCGGCCGTAGGCGAGGCGATCGAAGGGCCGGCGAATGGGGATCGCTCGGGCGCCTCCGAATAGCGCGGCGCCGATCCACGGCTGCTCGGCGACGAAGCGATCGAGCAGCGCCCGACCCGAGGGGTGGCCGTCGGCGGGGATGCTGCCGGTCAGGACGCTGAGCTCATCGCCCTCGAGCCGCGCGTTGACGATCGAGTAGCCCCCGGCGACCCCGGTGAAGCACAAGGTCTCGCCCTCGGGGACCTGATGGCGGGCGAAGAACGCCCGCGCTGCCGTCCGATCGACGACGGCGTGGACGGCTTGGGCGGCGGCGCAGATGTGCTCCCGCGCGACCGGGGGCGTCGCTGCTAGGCGCGCGCCGGCGAGGCCCGAAGCGTCGATGATGACCTCGGCGCGCAGCGGCCCGGCGCTGGTCTCGAGGGTGTCGCCGTGCAAGCCGAGCACGCGCACGCGCCCACGCAGCTCGGCGCCGGCGGCCTCGGCCTGCGCTTGGAGACGGGCGACGAGCAGGCGCATGTCGAGCTCGACGACCCCGCGATTTCGCATGATCACGCGCTCGGGCCCCCAGCCGGCGAGCAGGTGAAAGGGCCCGTCCTCGCCGCGCAGCTCGGCGCCGGTTGGCGCTGGAATCTCGGCCGCCTCGAGCAGCCAGGTTGCGACGCCATTTACCCACCGCGCCCCGGCCTCGGCGAGCGGGCCACGGTCGATGCAGATCACCCGCATGCCTCGCCGGGCGCACTGCCACGCGGCTCCAGCTCCCGCTGTACCTGCGCCAACGATCGCCACGTCGAAGATAGGCCCGATCGTCGGCTGCATGGCCACAAACTATATACGATGTGCCCGCTGGCTCTGCTGGATGGCGCTCAGCGCCGCTCGGTTAAAAACAAAGCGACCCTCCAAGGAGGGCCGCTTCGATCACGCTCGCGCGTGCGTGCTACGGACCTTAGAGGTCGTAGGGGCGGACGGTGCCGCGCTTGTTGCTCTCGGCGCGCTTGATCGCGGCTTCGAGCAGATCGTGGACCTTGTCCGAGACGGCCTGCACGAGCTCACCGTCGCTGCGGTAGCCGGCCGAACGGACGACGTCCTTGACCTTGCTGCCGACGACGACGATCTCACGGGGCTTCTTGGACGGTTTCGCGCTAGCGGATTTTTTCTTGGCTGCCATGGTGTGGGTCTCCTAGTGAGCGTTTGCTTGGGAACGGGATTCGAGGGAGAGGCCCGTAGGACCCCGATCTCACCCGTTTGGGGCGAGATCGCGGCTATTGTAGGGGACTTGGATCCGCTGACAACACGAAAATTGCCCAAATTCGGACAAATTTACGGGTTTTTCAGCTGAGCATCGGAGGAATTCCCTAAATTCGGCAGATCTCGGGCGCGCAGGCCACCGCGCTTCGGGCCGTTTGGCCCTCACGCTCACTCGGGGGCCATCCACCGATCGTTGCAGCGGCTGGCGAACTCGGCCTGCACGGCCTCCTCGCTGTCGGGCCCCAACACCCGGTAGCGGCCCTTCCAGCTGCGCGCACGCAACATCTGGACGCCCTCGAGCAGGCGCTCGACGTCGGCGAGGGTGTTGTAGATCCCAAACGAGGCTCGCACGGCTCCGGGCGTGGCGCCGGGCTCGGCCGCGTAGCCGCGCTGCTCGGCGAGCAAGCGATCCATGTACACGTGGGCGCAAAACCGGCCGTTGCGGCACGCTATCCCCCGCTCCTCGCTGAGCACGGCTGCACCGAGCAAATCTGACACACCCTCGACGTTGAACGAGAGCACCCCAAGCCGCGCGTCGGGATCGCTGGGCCCGTAGACGGTCACGCCGTCGATCGCCTGGAGCCCGCGCATGGCCGCAGCGGTCAGCTCGCGCTCATGCTCGCGGATGCGATCCATGCCGACCCTGGCCAAGAACCGCAGCGACTCGGCCATCGCGATCACGCCGCCGATGTTGGGCGTGCCGCCCTGGTGGCGATCGGGGGTCCCAACGAACTCCACCCGCCGCGCCGACACCCGGCTGGCCGTGCCGCCCCCAGGCAGGTAGGGCGGGGCCTCGTCGAGCAGCCATCGCGGTCCATATAGAAAGGAAGAGCCGAACGGCGCGTAGGCCTTGTGGCCGGCGGCGGCGACGAAGTCGAGGTGCTCGGGATCGTCGACGCCGCGCACGTCGATCTGCTGGTGGGCGAGGAGCTGCGCGCAGTCGCAGGCGATCAGGGCGCCGTGTTCGTGGGCGAGGCGAGCGAGGGCGTGGATGTCCGGCATCCAGCCGGTCACGTTGCTGGCCCCGGTCACGGCGACGAGCTTGACGAGGTTGCTGCGCAACAGATCGCGGACGTGATCCATGTCGAGCCGGCCGTGCTCGTCGACCCGCGCGCGCAGCAAGGGGCCGCGCTTGCGGTAGGGCAGATCGTTGGAGTGGTGCTCGAGGTCGGTGACCAAGACCTTGCCGGGCACGGGATCCATGACGTGGGCGACGAGGTCGATGGCCTGGGTGGTGTTGCCCAAGAACACGATCGCGCCGCCGTCGAGCTCGCCGCCGATGAAGCTTGCGACGGTCGTGTAGCAGTCGTCGAACGAGCGGGTCGCCACGCGCGAGAGCAAGTGCGTCCCGCGATGGATGTTGGCGTACTCCTCGGTCATGAACCGGGTGTAGCGCTCGAGCACGCACGACGGGCTATGGGTGCTCGCGGCGTGGTCGAGGTAGAGCAGCGGCGCCTCGGATCCATCGATCAGCGGGATCCGGCGCCGGGCGATCGGGAACTTGGCTCGGATCGCGTCCCAACTCAAAGCTTCGTCACCGGCGGGCATGGGCTGGGTGTAGCCAAGCGATGCCCCGGTGGATAGGGGGCAAATCAGCTGCGCAGGCGAACAGGCCATCGCCGGGCTGTGGCGTCGTTTTTTTGGGAAATCGCGGGGACACGGTTATCGCAGATCAGCGGCCAAACACGGCCGCAAGAGCACTCTCGTGACCGCCTCGAGTCCAGCCCACCAGCGTCGCAAGCAGCACGCGCCCGCCCGCCGCAAGGGCGGCCGCAGCAACGCCACGCGCAAGGCCACCCGCGGCGCGAGGCGCCCGCAGAGCGACGCCCGCGAGCGGCTCGGCAAGCGAGCCGTCGCGACCGAGCGCGGCCTGCTTGGGCGCCTGCGCGAGCGCATCGCTGGGCGGCGCAGGCTCGCGCGCACGCCCAAGCACGCCGAGTCCGCCGCCGAGTCGACCCCCGAGCGCCCGCGCGAGTGGCCCCGACGGCTCGGCCTCGCGGCGCTCAAGTTTGGCTCGGCCGCGGCCGTGGCCTGGGCGCTGCTCGTCGCCGGCCGCGAGGTCTACGAGTACGCCACGACCTCGTCGCGCTTCGAGGTCCAGCACTTCATCTACGAGACCACGACCCACGTCGACGACGAGCAGCTCCGCACGCTGTTGTCGCTCGAGCCTGGGACCAACATCTTGGCTTGCGACCTGCCGGGGATCAGCGAGCGCATCGCGGCGCACCCTTGGGTCGCGCAGGCGACCGTCATCCGCCACCTGCCCGACACCCTCGAGGTCACGCTCATCGAGCATGAGCCCGAGGCGATCGTCTTGGCCGAGCGCTTCTACCTGGTCAACGGCGAAGGCAAGCCGTTCAAGCCGGTCGAGCGAGGCGAGCGCGGCGAGCTGCCGATCATCACGGGCATCGACCGCGCGCAGCTGGCCGACAACCGCGACGCGGCCGTCGTCCGCATCAACTCCGCGCTCGCGCTGATCCGCCTCTACGGCGCCAAGCAGCGCCCGCGACTCGGCGAGATCCACATCGCCGAGGACGGCGAGATCACGCTCTACACCGCCGAGGCCGGCACCCAGCTGCGCCTCGGTCGGGGCGGCTTCGAGGATCGCTTGGCCCGCTGGGACGCGCTGCGTGCCGCGCTTGGTGACCGCGCCGATCGGCTCGCGGTCGTCCACCTCGATCACGAGAGCAAGCCCGACCGACGCGACCGCGTCGTCGCCCGGTTCGCTAGCGAGCGCGACGAAGCCGTGCTGCTCGCCGCCGCCGCTGGCGAGCCCGATCAAGACCTCGACTCCCCTGAACTTGCGGCTGCTCAGCCCGCGCGCGAGCTCCCGGCCCGCAGCGCCGGACACCGCAAGCGAATCCCCCGCTACGAGTAGGACCTAAAGACATGGCTCAAGTTGGAGAAGTGATCGTCGGCCTCGACATCGGCACCACCAAGATCGCCGCGGTGATCGGTGAAGTAACCTCATCGGGCATCGACGTGATCGGCGTCGGAACCAGCCCCTCGGAGGGCCTGCGCCAAGGCGTGGTCGTCAACATCGAGGCGACGACCAACAGCATCGCCGCGGCGATCCAAGAGGCGGAGCAGATGGCCGCGGTCGACGTGCAGTCGGTCTACGTCGGCATCGCCGGCGGCCACATCCGCGGGTTCACCAGCCTCGGCCAGGTCAGCATGCGCAACCGCGAGGTCACCGAGGCCGACGTCGCGCGGGTCATCGATCAGGCCAAGGCGGTCAACATCCCCCTCGATCGGCAGATCATCCACACGCTCCCGCTCGAGTACATGATCGACGGCCAAGGCCAGATCCGCGATCCGATCGGCATGAGCGGCGTCCGCATGGAGGTCCGCGCCCACATCATCACGGCCGCCGTGACCTCGGTCCAAAACATCGTGAAGTGCTGCAACCGCGCGGGCCTCGACGTCGTCGAGGTCGTGCTCGAGCCGATCGCCTCGGCCCACGCGGTGCTCCACGACGACGAGCGTGACCTCGGCGTGGTCCTCGTCGACATGGGCGGCGGGACCACCGACCTCGCGATCTACTCGGAGGGCTCCAATATTTATACGTCGGTGATCGTCATGGGCGGCCACCGCGTGACCCAAGACATCGCCCACGGGCTGCGGACCTCGGTCAGCGAGTCCGAGCAGATCAAGCGCCAGCACGGCTGCGCGCTGCTCTCGCTGCTCGAGCACGACGAGATCATCCAGGTCCCCGGCGTCGGTCCCCGGCCGCCCCGCGAGTTCCAGCGCCGGTTCCTGTCCGAGATCATCGAGCCGCGGGTCGAGGAGATCCTCGAGCTCGCCCGGCAAGAGCTGGTCAGCTCCGGGTTCCTCGAGCTCGCCGCCTCGGGCGTGGTCCTGACCGGCGGCGCCGCGCAGATGCACGGCATGCTCGAGATCGCCGAGGACATCTTCCAGATGCCCGTGCGGCTCGGGACCCCGGTCTACGCCGACGGCAACGGCCGCGAGCTTGGCCTGACTGAAGGCGGGTTCGCCAGCGTGATTCAAGATCCCAAGTTCGCGACCGGGGTCGGGCTGGTGCTCCACGGCGCGCGCAACGAGCCGGTCGAGATGGTGTTTGAACCCACCCAGGCCCGCGGCGGCGCCGAGCGCAACCCGGGCGGGATCGGCCGGTTGTTCGAGCGCGTCCGCGGGATGTTCTAAGCTGGGCCATGCCCCGCGCCCGGCCTGCCCTCCTCGCTGCGTGCCTGATCTCGCTCAGCTGCACGACCACCACCCAAGCCGACCCGCAAACCGCGAGCAAGCCCGACTCGCGCACGGACGCCGGGACCGAGGCCGCTGACCTCGACGACCCGGCCGCCAGCGAGACCAAGCCCGAGCGCAGCTCGAGCCCCGCCGCCGAGCTGCCCGAGTGCCCGAGCGACCCCGCCGCCAAGGGCATGCTCGCCGCGTACTGCACCGACGCGGGCGAGCTCGCTGGCGTCTGGGTGCCCGTCGACACCCTGCAGATCCCCGACGACGTCGAGATCATCTTCAATGTGCAAGGCCCCGACACGACCAGGCAGCCGGCGCTGCTGATCGTGCTGCGCGACGACGAGCTCTACATCCGCCAGGTGACCTGCGGCGCCTGCCGACGGGTCCTTGGTCAGGGCTTCGCCGGCCAGCTCTCGCAGCTGAGCCCCGCGCAGATCGGCGCCGTTCAAGTCCAGCTCGGGCTCGGCCCCGACCTGCCCGCGCTGACCACCCCTGAGCAGTGGGTCGAGTTCACGAGCGGCCCCAAGGGCGTGGCGGCGCTGACCACGATCGCAAGCAAGACCGAGGGCGAGGTCGACGGCCGCGGGCGCTGATTGTGTCCGGCGGGCGGGCTGTTTATACCTCCCGCGCCATGCCAGCCTCGAGTCGCCTCGTCCTCCCGTCGTGCCTGCTCGTCGCGCTCGTCGCTTGCGTCGATCCGCCGACGCCGGTCGCCAAGCGCCAGCCCGACACGGCCGCGACGCCAGCGTCCTCGACCGAGCCCGGCGGCGCCCCGCCAACCACCGCCGCTGTCGCCGAACCAGGCTTCACGGGCACGCCGAAATCGACGAGCACCCTCGCCGGCGGGCTGATCATCGAGGACTTCGTGATCGGCACGGGCGCCGAGGCCAAGCTCGGCAGCGAGGTCAGCGTGCAGTACACCGGCACCCTCGCCGACGGGACCGTGTTCGACACCTCGCGCAAGCGCAACCGGCCCTATACCTTCACGATCGGCGAGGGTCGGGTCATCAAAGGCTGGGATCAAGGCGTGCCCGGCATGAAGGTCGGCGGCAAGCGCCGGCTGACGGTCCCCGCCGAGCTCGCCTACGGGTCCCGGGCGAAGGGCAAGATCCCCGCCGACTCGCAGCTGACCTTCACCATCGAGCTGCTCGAGTCGCTCCCGCCGGCGCCCGACCCCAAGGGCGACGAGGCGTTCGCGGGCGAGCCCCTGCAAAAGACCGAGCTCGAGGGCGGCTTGCTGATCGAGGACTACGCCGAAGGCCAGGGCCGAGCCGCGGCCGCCGGCGATACGGTCGTCGTGCACTATACGGGCAAGCTCGATGACGGGACCGTGTTCGACTCGTCGATCCCGCGCAAGAAGGGGATCACCTTCCAGCTCGGCCGCGGCAAGGTGATCGTCGGCTGGGATCGGGGCATCGCCGGCATGAAGGTCGGCGGCCTGCGTAAATTGATCATCCCGGCCGAGCTCGCCTACGGGCCCCGGGCGAAGGGCAAGATCCCCGCCGACTCGCGGCTGACCTTCACCGTCGAGCTCATGGCGATCCGCGACGCGCCACCGCAAGCGGCCCCACGCTCGCCTCGCTAGCGCCAGACCGACTGGCGCGCAACGCGCATGCGCCGGTGAATCCCTCGCCCTCCGGTTCGGGAGACAGGGACATTGGAATGTGGGCTGACGCGGGGCGCGTCAATCGCGAGTCGCGCCATACTTTCGCTGCAATGCGACCGCTCCCCACGTTTTCGTTGGCCGTCCTAATGATCCTAGCTTGCGCGTGCTCCGATGACTCGACCGCCGCCGACGATGCGGACGCGAATCAAGCGTCTGAAGGCGAATCGGACGATAGCTCGACCACCGACGGCGACGGCGGCGGCGGCGGCGGCGGCGACGGCGACGGCGAGCCCGACGAGACCGGCGGCGCCAGCGAGCCCGACGAGCCCGGCGACACCGGCGACACCGGCGAGCCCGGCGAGCCCGGCGCCATGATCGATCTGGGCGCGTACATGATCAACGCCACCGAGGTCACCGTCGCGCAATATATCGAGTTCCTCGAGTCCGACTTCGAGCTCGCGGCCCTGCCCCAGACCTGCTCTTGGAAGAGCGACAACGTCCCAGGCCAGTGGCCAAGCCAGCTCGAAGGCCCCGCCAACGCCCCGGCCGCCCGGGTCGACTGGTGTGACGCCTGGGCGTACTGCCACTGGTCGGGGGCGCGCTTGTGCGGGCTCGTCAGCGGCGAGCCAGAGAGCTTGGACGACCCCGGCGACGATCCCCACGACAACGAGTGGTATCGAGCCTGCACCGACGCGGCCGAGCTGCTCTACCCCTACGGAGACATCTTCGACGAGACCCGCTGCAACGGCGAGCAGCTCGGGCTCGAGGGTGTGGCTCCGGTTGGGTCGCTCTCGGGCTGCGAGGGCGGCCCTCCCGGGCTGTTCGACATGAGCGGCAACCTCTACGAGTGGACCGCCGCGTGCGGCGATGAGCCCGACCTCGAGGACTCCAAGCAACGGTGCCGGCGTCGAGGCGGCTCGTTCGCGTCGTCGTCGTTCGCGTTGCGCTGCCGAACTAGCTCGAGCCGGACGCGGGGTCATCGGGGCGCGGAGATGGGGATTCGCTGTTGCAAGACCTTCTAATCGCCGCGCCGCGCTCGCCGAATCCAGGCAAATTTGCCGTGAGGCCCCGGCGTGAGCTTCGCCGCGGGTCCCTCGATCGCGCGGTGTTGGCCGCGTAAATTTTACACCGGCGGAGGATCGACGTTTAGAGCCCTCTCCCGCGAGAACCCCGCGCCGCCGTTGGGCATGTCGGCGACGGCTCCATAAGCTGTGAATGGAGTCGAATCCGCAATGATGACAAAACTATCGATTTCCCAATCTCTCGGTTTCGGTCTGGCGCTCGCGCTGAGTGGCTGCGCCGACGATGGCACCCCCCGCGCTGACGGAGCCGAGGGCATCACCACCGCTGGGACCACGGGCCAAGCCGAGACCAACGGCGAGGCCAACGGCGAGGCCGACGCCGAGGCCAACGGCGACGGTGCGACCCACGACGAGAGCGAGACCGGCAGCGAACCCACCAAATGGGACACCATCGGCCCGGCCGACGGCGGCTCGAGCTGCGGCGCCGGCTGGGGCGCGGAGCTGGAGTTCTCCTACCTATGGGCCGCCAACAGCGCGCAGGGCACCATCTCCAAGATCGACACCAAGACCGTGAAAGAGCGGGGCCGGTACATTGTCCGGCCCGACGGCATCGGCTCGCCCTCGCGGACCTCGGTCAGCCTCACCGGTCACGTCGCCGTCGCCAACCGCAACGGCGGCGTGACCAAGATCTACGCCGACAAATCATACTGCAAAGAGAGCAACGGGATCCCCGACATCCAGACCTCGGGCAGCCACATCTTTTTACCTTGGGATCAGGAGGAGTGCCGGGCCTGGCACAGGCCTATGGATCATAAGTCGCAGCGCCCGGTCGCGTGGGGGCCCGGGACCTTCAACGCCACCACCTGCCAATGGGAGGATGAGGAGCTGTGGACCTCGGGCACCAATCAAGACGGCACGCTCGACATCTACCTGCTCGACGGCGAGGACGGCTCGACCAAGGAGCAGATCTCGGTCGTGCTCGGCGACGACGGGCTCAACGAGGACTTCTTTGGGATCTACGGCGCCGCCGTCGACGGTAACGGGGATTTTTGGGGCTCGCAGCTCGGCAGCAACGGCCGGCTGATCCGCGTCAACCGCGAAGACATGACCTACGACATTTGGGACACCCCGACCAACCCGCATTGGTACGGTATGACCGTCGACTCCGAAGGCATCGTCTGGCTGTGCAGCGCGACGGTCGGGCGCTTCGATCCGGCGACCGAGACCTGGGTGACCGCGGAGGTCGGCGGCTGGACCGGATGCATGGCCGACGCCAAGGACAACGGCCTGCTGTGGATGTCGAACGGCAACGGGGTCGTCGGGATCAACCGCGACACCTTGCAGGTCGAGAAGACCTGGGTCGCCGCGGGCTCCTATGGGATCAGCATCGACTTCGAGGGCTACATCTGGGCCGTCGCCAGCGGGACCAACGTCAGCAAGATCGACCCCGACACCGGCGACTTCACGACCTACAGCGGCCTGGTCGGGGCGTACACCTACTCCGACATGACCGGCTACGCGCTGTCCAACGTCGGCAAGCCGAGCGGCTGATCCAGCGCTGCTCCCGGTCGCGCTACTGGATCAGCGTGATCCTGCCCTGCTGGACGTACATGTCGAAGTAGCTGCCGCCGGGCTCCCACCAGCTCAGGCCGCCCGGGTCGGCCCCGGTCTCGACGAGGATCGCGGCGGTGCTCATGCCCAACGCGAGCGCCCGGGTCGCGGGCCCGGCCGGCGCACAAAGCGAGCAGGCGAAGTCGAGCAGTCCGCCGCACGCAGCGGTCTCGAAGTCGAAGTGCTGGGCGCCGACGATCCGCAGCACCGCCGCGCCCGCGATCGCGCTGAACACCGGCAAGAAATTGTTGTTGGTGTTGCATTGGCCGGGCTCGGCGATCGCCCCCCGGACCGGCACGTTGATCTGGCCAGCGAGGCCGAGGGCGAGATCGGCGTCGACGGGATCGAGGCCGACAAAAGCGACGGCGTTCGAGGCCCCCGCAGCAGCCACGAAGGTCGCCAGCCCGCCGGCGGAGAAGCCCGAGTAGACCGCCCCGCCGGGCGCGAGCGCCTCGCCCAAGGCGGCGATGGCGTCGCCGTTCAACTGGTGATTGACCCCGCCGAGGGCGTTGTTGGTGCACAGCGGCACGGTGTAGACCCGCACCCCCCAACTCGCGATGTGCTCGGCGGTCTCGGCCATGTCGGCGATGCTGCGCATGAACCCGTGGGCGAGGAACACGGGGATGTCGCTAGCGAGGGTGGCGGGCTCGAAGATCGCGTAGGCGAGGTTGCACTGGGCGTTGACCTGCATCTGGCCCGGGGTGCTGGTGACGCCGTAGGGGCCGGGCTTGTCGTAATCATCGCCAGTCAGGTCGCCGTCCCCGTCGCCAGCCGTGTCGCCATCACCGTCGCCGGCGGTGTCGCCGTCCCCGTCACCGCCGGTGTCGCCGTCGCCGTCTCCATCGCCGTCGCCGGCGGTGTCGCCGTCCCCGTCGCCGACGGTGTCGCCGTCCCCGTCGCCGGCCGTCTCGCCATCCCCGTCACCGTTGCCGGTCTCCTCGGTGTTCAGATCATCGTTGCTCGGTCGATCGTCCGAGCAGGATCCGACGACGACCGGCACCGCCAGCGCCAGCGAGAACAAACAACGCACAGGGGCCAAGGAACGGCGTTTCGTCGACATGAAGCAATAAACGCACATGCACCGATGGCCGTCAAATGGCAACGCTCACATGGCGCGCGTCGGCGTTGGTCCGAGCGATGCACTGTCGCTCGGTCCCATGACTCACCCACTCGCGCACGAAGCAATCGACGTGACCTCGCCCTCCGACGCAGCGCTGGGGTGCTGCACATTTTGTCGAGGGGACTACAGCCTCGATCTGGAGATCATCTGCGGAGACTGCCTGCGAACGCTGTGTCCGTTCTGTGCGACCCGTCGGGGCTCGGCCTACTGCTGCCCGAAGTGCCAAAGCGCACGCAAAGCCGCCGGCGTCGCGGCCTTGAGTGTGCCGTGCCACGGCGACGCCTTGCGCCGGCTTGCGCCGCCTGCCCAGTATTGAGAACACCCCTGCTGGTAACGGCCCTGCCCGGGTTTCGCTGCGGTGATCGTGAGCGCGCTGCGGGCTGCTAAAGTCCGCCGGTGCGCGCGCCCATCCTCGCTTCGACGCTGCTGCTCATGGCTGCGCCAGGTTGCACGGACAAACCCACGCCCCCGCAAAAGCTGGCCACGCGCGGGGTCGATCAGCCGACCGCGGACCCGCGGCCGCCAGCCCCGCCCGTCGAGATCGCCAATCACAAGCCCGTCAACGGCCGCTGCGCCCGGACCTTGTGCGTCGCGGGCCCCGGAGCGCTGACCGACGACGCCAACCGTGATCTCGGCGAGATGTGCCGACGCTCGCGCGGGGTCGTGCGCCACTGCGAGGACCAGCCCTGCCACAGCGTGTGGAGCCTCGAGAGCTGGGAGCAGGGCCTCGACGCGCTGATCGACAGCCTCGATCACAACCGCGACGGCAAGGTCGACGCGCTCGACGAGGCCTGCCAGATCAGCGTCGCTGGTTGGTCACGCGGCGGGATGATCGCCGCCGAGGCCCTGCCCAAGGCCCTGCGCGAGGATCCGCGGGTCAGCGAGGATCGAGCGATCATCGATCACCTCGTAGCGATCGTCCCCTGGGCGCCCGAGCGCGAGCACGTCGAGGTCGGCGACAACGTCCGCAAGGCGTGGATCTACCGGCACACCCTCGCGCCCGCAGGCGACTGCTCGAGGGCCTTCGCGGGCGGCCCGTGGCTGAGCCCCGCCCCGATCTGCGGGCCCGAGACGACCTGCTGGGACTACGACTTTTCGTTGGAGCCCGAGCTCGCGTTCCTCAGCCGTCGCGGGGCCCGAAGCGGCGCCGAGATCGGCCACTGCATCATCACGGCGTTGTTCGACATCATCGGCCTCGACAACATGATCCACGGGCAAGAGGCGCTCGCCGAGCAGCTCCCGCACTACAGCAACGGCGAGCACGGCGGCCGCGTCCACGAGCCGCCGCCTGCACCCGACGAGCCGTGAGCTCGATCAGCGGCCCTGCGGCGCCGCGGGGATCAGCTCGCCGATCGACACGACCCCGTCCCGCTCGAACTCGACCTCGACGGCGACGCCCGGCTCGAGCTCGGCGAAGCAGGCCATGAGGTCGTCGATGTTGTGGACCTCGCGGGCCCCGATCCGCTTGATCACGTCATCCTTTCGCAGCCCGGCCGCGGCCGCGGGCCCGCCTTCGCGCACACCTGCGAGGGCCAGGCCGTCGACCTCGCGGCCGTAGTCGGGCATGGTCCCGAGCGAGACCCGAAACGCCGTGCGGGCTTGGCTGGGGCGCTCGACCGTGACGTAGGTCAGGGGCTCGCAGCGATCCATCAGCGCCAAGGTCAAGCGCGCCGCGAGCTCACCGACCGCCGCCGCGCCGGCGTCGTTGAGCTTGTCCACGTCGTCGCTGGGCTTGTGATAGTCGTCGTGGGCGCCCGTGAAGAAGTGCAGGACCGGGACGCCCTCGCCATAAAACGACGCGTGATCCGAGGGCCCCCAGCCGTCGGCGGTGCCGCCGAGTTGCAGCTGAGCGACGCCCTCGGGGTTGGCCCGCTCGAGCAAGGCCGGCCACTCCTGCGCGGTCCCGCTGCCGTTGACCAGCAGCACGTCGCGGAGCCGGCCGACCATGTCGAAGTTGAGCATCGCGAGGATCGCCGCGCGCTCGGGTTCGGCGATCGCCTCGACCATGTGCTTGCTGCCGAGCAAGCCCATCTCCTCGGCGCCGAAGGTCACGAACACCAGATCATGGGGCCGGTGCTCGACGCCGACCCGCGCGAGCGCCTCGGCGAGCGCGAGCACGACCGCGACCCCCGAGGCGTTGTCGTCTGCGCCATTGTGGATCGCGGGCTCACCCCCGACCCCCTCGGGCGCCAGCGAGCTCGAGGTCCCGAGCCCAAGGTGATCCATGTGCGCGCCCACGATGATCCGCTTGCGCTCGCGATCGGCCACGCTCGGGTCGCCCGGGAGCAGCCCGATCACGTTGGCCGTCGTCAGGGTCACCGCCTCGATCGGCGTGCGCAGCTCGACCCGCGCGCGGCTGCGATCGCCGGGCTTGGGCAGCTCGCCGCGCACCCGCAACGCCCGGCGCATGGCCTCGCTGCCAGCCTTGCCGACGAACACCGCGGGGATCTCCAGCTCGCTGAACGGCCCGTGGTTGGGCGGCGGCAGATCGCTGTTGGGATCCCACAGCACGAAGCCCACGGCCCCGCGATCACGCGCGGCGATCAGCTTGGTTTGCGCTCGGGTCTTGGCCGGCGAGGCGTGGGGGTCGTCGCTGCCCGCCAACGCCACCGCGATCGCGCCGTCGAGCTTGACGCCCGCGAGCTCGATCCCGTGCCCGACGAACACCAGCGGCCCCGAGACCGAGCCCGCGCCGGTGTCGTGGCCGAACGGGACGATCGCGTGGGGGATCAGCTCAGCCCGGATGCCGGCCAAGCGGCTTTGATCGGGCTCGCGCAGGCGGACCCCATCGCTGACCTCGAACGGCTGGAGGTAGCCGCCCGCGAACCCAGGCTCGAGCCCCGCGGCCTCCATGCGTCCGACGATCCACGCTTGCACGCGCGCGTCCGCCTCGCTGCCCGGCGCCCGTCCGAGCTGGGCGTCATCGGCCAAGAACGCCACGCTGGCCGCGATCCCAGCGGCCGACAACGTCGGCGGCGCGAGCTCGCTGCGGACATCGATCGCAACCTGCTCGGGATCGACGGGCGTCGGCGTCGGGCTGACCCGACAAGCGGCGCTCACCAACGCGAGCGAGACGACGAGCAGAGCGTTTAGCGTTCGACGCATGGCCCGACGCTACCTGTTTGCGGCGATCGGTCAATTGAGCGCTGGCGTGCGCGCGGTCAGCCGCGGGCACGCCAGCGTGAGTCGATCCCCGGCAGATTCAGATCAGGGGCAATCGAGCTCGTCGGACCCGTCTTCGCAGTCCACGTACACATCGCAGACATAGCTGAGGGGAATCTCCATGCCGTCACCGCACACGAACGCCTCAATCCCGCAGCCCGTGACCTCATCGGACGCGTCGGCGCAGTCTGGGAACTCGTCGCACACGTAGCTCGCGGGGACTTCGGTGCCGTTCGTGCAAGTCCACGCCGCGAGCTCGCAGCCCGTGACCTCGTCCGAGCCGTCCGCGCAGTGGACCTCTTCGTCGCAGACAAACTCGAGCGGGATCTGATCGCCGTTGCTGCACGTCCAGCTGTCGGCGTCGCCGTCGCCGTCGCCGTCGCCGTCACCGTCGCCGTCGCCGACCTCGTCGCCGTCGCCGTCGCCTTCGCCGTCGCCTTCACCGTCGCCGTCGCCGTCGCCTTCGCCGTCGCCGTCGCCGTCGCCTCCGGCGTCGCCGGTCTCAGCCCCGCCGTCGCCGTCGCCGTTGCCCGAGCCGCCGTCGTTGTCGCCGCCGCCGACGATGAAGCAGCCACTGCTCGCGACGAGCCCGTTGCTCATCAACGCCGTGATCGCTAGGAATTTTTTGAGATCGATCTTCATGGTGGATCACAACGGTGCCAGCTCGACACGAACCAGGTCGAGCAAAGCGCCGCCATGGGGTGTGTGAGGGCGCACGAGCCATGCTTGGCCGCGGCTTGAATCAATTGGCGCTGGGCGAAATTGCTATGATGACCGGGCATGCACCGCCGCGACTTCATCGCGCTGCTCCCCGCCTTGGGTTGGGCCTGCGCCAGCTCCCCGAGCTCCCCGAGCTCGCCCAGCTCCCCCAGCGCGGGCTCGCCCGAAGAGCGGGACATCGCGACGGCGCGCTCCGACTACAACCACGTGATCGTCACCCAAGCGGGCGCCCTGCGGCGCATGTACTTCGAGGTCGCCGACGGCCGCCGGCTGTTGCAGTCGACCTACGATCTCGACCGGCCCGATTCCCTCGATCACGAGGTCTTCCAGACCATGGTCTCGGCCCTGCTCGTCCAACCGGAGGTCCGGCGGGTGTGCATGATCGGCGTCGGCGGCGGGCAGCTCAGCAACTACTTGTTTCGCCGGCTCCCCGCGCTCGAGATCGACGCCGTCGACATCTGCCCCGCGGTCGTCGAGCTCGCCCGCGCGTACTTTGGGGTCCCCGACGATCCCCGCTATCGGCTGCACGTCGACGACGGCCGGGTGTTCGTCGAACAGGCCCGGGCCGGCGCCTATGATCTACTGATCCTCGACGCCTACCGCGGCCACTCCGTGCCCCGGCACCTGCGGACCCAGGAGTTCTTCCAGGCCTGCGCGGGCCGGCTCGCGCCCGGCGGCGTCGTGATCGCCAACATGCACCGTCGGACCCCGCGCTACCCGATCGACCGCGCGACCATGGCCTCGGTGTTTCGCCACACCTACCGGTTCGCGAGCGCCGACGACGTGCAGACCTCGATCGTCGCGAGCGACGCCGAGGCCGAGCTCACCCCCAAACAGCTGCTCGCCAACGCCCACGCCGTACAACCACGAATCGACTTTGACCTGCTCGGGCTCGCGCGCCGCTGCACCACCGAGCCCGATTGGCGCGACGCCATGCCCCTGCGCGACGACTTCGATCCGACCGAGCTCGGCGACGCCGCCGAGCACAACAATCAAAGCTGCGCGCCGACCTGCGCCGGCGACGACTGACGCGCGCCGGCTCCCATAGAACGGCTCGTGCAGTGCCGAGCGAGCATCCTAAAAGCCGACCACGCGAACGTGCGCGCGCTGCTCTCCACCGACCTGCCGGTCTTGAAGGCCAAGCTCGAGCTCCTGCAAGAGCTGGTCTTGCGCCACATCGAGGAGGAAGAGCAGCAGCTGTTTCCGCTCGCGCGCGAGCTCTTGAGCGACGACCAACTCCGCGAACTCGGCGACGAGATCCAGGCCTTGCACGACGAGCAGGCCGAGGTCGAAGCGGTCGAAGAGCCCGACGGCGGAGACACGCGTGGCACGGTCGATCTCAACCGCGCGACCGCCGAACAGCTCCGCAACATTCAGGGCATCGACGAGGTCCGCGCCGAACGGATCGTCGCCTACCGCGACTCCCACGGGCAGTTCGAGGATTGGGAGGACCTGCGCCACATCGAGGGATTCGACGAGGGCATGGTCAAGGCTGTCCGTGATCAGGCCAGCCTCGGCCGTTGATGGGCGACTCAGCCGATCAGCGCCCGCACACAGTCGACGTCCGAAAACGGCAGGCTCGCGCCGCCGACCGATTGTCCGCGCTCGTGGCCCTTGCCCGCGATCACCACGACGTCGCCGGGCGAGGCCTCGGCGATCGCCCGCGCGATCGCCTGGCTGCGATCGAGCTCCACGACGATCTGCGCGCACCCGGACCGGCGCAGCCCGGCTTCGAGCGCCGCCGCGATCAGCTTGGGATCCTCTTTGCGTGGGTTGTCGTTGGTCACGATCGCCAAGTCCGCCGCCGCGCCCACGACCTCGCCCATCGGCTCGCGCTTCTCCACCATCCGGCCTCCGCCCGCGCCAAATACGACGATCACCCGCCCCCGCGCCAAGCGACGGGCCGTCGCGCAAGTGTGCACGAGCGCGTCGGGGGTGTGGGCGAAGTCGACGACCAAGGTCGGCCGATCGGCGCCGTGGTCGACCACCTCAAACCGGCCCGGCACGACCGGGCACGCCGAGATCCCGCGGAACACGTCGTCGCCCGAGACGCCGGCCGAGAGGGCCGCGAGCGCGGCGGCCAGCGCGTTCTCGCCGAACACCTCGCCGACCATTCGCGTATGCAAGGCGCCGCCGAGCTCCTCGGCGAAGCTCGAATGGGCCAATTCGATGGAGGTCCCGCTCGGGTCGATTGAGATGGATACGGCCTCGAGATCGGCCGCGTGTAATTTGGGCCCGCGATTGGGCGCAGCGAAGTACCGCCGGATCACGTCCGGGGGCGTCGCCTGATCGATGAACAACGAGTGCTGATCGGCCGCGTTGAGCACGGCCGTGGACCCCGGGCCGAGGTGGATGAAGAGCTGAGCCTTGGCCGCGAGGTAATGCTCCCACGTGCCGTGGGTGGTGAGGTGATCGGGCGAGAGGTTGGTAAACACCCCCAGGTCAAAGCGCCACGCTCGCGCGTAGCCTTGGGCCAATCCTTGGCTGGTCACCTCGAGGACCGCGCGCCGACAGCCGCGCTCGACCGCGAGTCGCATGGTCGCGAGGAAGTCGTGGAAGCTCTTGCCACGCACGAGCGGCTCGTCGTCGAGGGCGACGCCGACCGTGCCGATCCGCAGGGTTGATTGGCCGGCGGCTTGGAGCGCGGCCGCGAGCAGGTGGGTGGTCGAGGTCTTGCCGTTGGTGCCGGTGACACCGAAGGTGAACATGTCCTCGGCCCACGGGGCAGCGGCGGGGACGGGGCGCGTGGGCGTAGTCATTGGTCGGGCGTCTCAGTGTCGAAGCAAGCGAGGAATTCGGCCGAGGGGGCGGTGACTGTGTATTTGCGGAGCTCAGCGACGAGCTCCGGCCAGTCGCCGCGATCGAGGCATGCGGCGGCGCGGGCTTGGTGCTCGGGGTTGTCGGGCTCGCCGGCCGCCCAGCACAGGTGCCAGAAGTGGGCGGCGAGCCAGTCTTCGGGCGGGGGGGCGGCGAACCAGGACTGCCAGTGGGGGCCGGCTGGCCAGGACCAGGTGGTTTGGTATTGGGCGAGGCCGAGGGCGAGGAATAGGGCGAGTTGTTTGGGGGTGAGGGGGGTTTTGCGGGTGGCTTCGGCTACGAGGGGGTCGAAGAGGATGTTTACCCAGCGGTTTTGGACTCGGATGGTGGTCCAAGCGCCGGTCTCGGACCGATCAATCGGGGTGAACGAGAGGCCCGCGTGAACCTCGGCAAGCAAGAACATTAGCGCCTGGCGGAGCGCGTAATCCAACTGTTCGCCGCAAGTGAGCGTTTGGATCGTCGACCAGTCGAAGCCGCGCGCATGGGTAGGTGGGTGAACCTGGTTCCAGGCCGGGTCAAATTCCGCCCCGAACGTCGGCAATGTATGCAGATCAACATTTGACAGATCCGCCCGCCCGCCCTGCCACTCAGCGCATCGCCACAAATCGCTGGAAAAATCCCATATCAGCTCGGCGGAGAAATAATCGAATCCTAAAGCGATCACAAGCTGACCAACGTCGTTGCCGCTAAACCACCCTCCAAATCCATCAGGCAGATGACTTCCCCTCCACATCTCCGACAACAATGCATGGAGAAAAGCGCCGCACCACGGCCGGCTACCCCCGACAGCCGCAGACGACTTCACTATAATTGACGGCGGCACTGTGACCCTCGCATGACTCGAGTCCCACATGCACGCGACCAACGCCGAAGCCCCGGACTTCTTCGCTACGGCCTTCTCCAACACGCGGCCCCACGACGCCCGCCGCAACAAGCCGAGCGCCCACACCTCGGGCCCGCGCAGGGTCCCAAATACTGCAACCAGCGACTGCATCACGATATGGTCAGCGTCGGTGGTCGTCCCCCAAGTAAGCAAAGTTTGAGGTGCGGCCCGCTGGCGGGCCCACGGGCCCCATCGCTCGTGGTCGCTCTCCAGAAGGGTCATGAGACCCAGCTCCTCATCCGTCCGCGCTTCCACCGTCGGGGACGGCCCGAACTCATGCGGCAACATCGCCACCAACGTTGCGAGCGCTTCACCGCGCCGGCTGTCAATCTGAGCGACAAACCAATCGCGCAGTGGCTGGCCATGAATGCGACCGAAACGGATGATATCAGCGCCGACTGACCTCAAGTTCTTCCGCCAGCCATATCGTCGCTGAGCCACGGCATCGAGCAAGCGCCCCCGCAACTGTGGCTCGATCTCGACTTCTTCGCGGAGGATTTCCAGCAAAAAATTAGACTCCCCGACCGCAAGCAACTCACGCACGACCAAGCTCCCAAGCTCGCGATCATCCCCCCGGCTACCCAGCATCAGCAGCGTTGTCTCGCGCCACGCCGGCCTATGATGGTGTTCCCCGACAAAACGAGCGATCGCCTCATTCCCCTCCCGCCCCTGCTCCCGCAGCGCCGCCTGCCCGGCCAGGTACTCCATCAACGACAGATGCACAAACGCGTAGTGATCAACCTGCGGCTCCTGCATCAACCCCGATCCCGCGACCAACCATCGCCGCCACTTGCCGACCAACTCATAGCGCCGCCCCTCATCGAGATCAGGCATGTGCGTAGCGAGCAATTCCGCGAGCTTGCGCTCGAGCTGCGCGCCACTGACTACAATCCCGCGTTGATCGTCCGGGCCCCCGTGGGAGTCCGGCCGCTGCGACTGCATCCACAGCGCCAGCTCTTCGAGCGCCGGCCGCTGCCGCGCCCCAGGAAACTCCGCCAGCACCCGCCCACACTCCGCCGGCCAGGTCACCAACAAGGTCTCCACAAAAAGCTGGTAGAGCTTTGCCCGGTCCCCGGGCAATTGCGCCCGATGAAAGTGCACGATCGCCAACAACGTCGCCAGCAACGGGTTACGCGCTAGCTCCTTCGCCCGCGGCTCGGCCTCCAACGCCGCCCACAAATCCTCGCGCTTACGCTGGCGCTCGACCGGATTGTTCGGCTCGACCACCGCGTACCAGCGCTCGACAAACTCCCGAAGCTGCGCGTCATCAAAGCGCTCGAGGGTGAAATGCTCAAACGAGTCACGCAGCGCCGCCTCGTCGTAGCCAACGATGCGGCTCGTGACGATGACGGGCACCCGCGGATATGCGCTGGCGAACCCGTGGACCCGATCACGCAGCGCCGTCCGCTGCCCGGCGCCCACCTCATCGACCCCATCGACGAGCAGCACCGCCCGGCCCTCGTCGCACAGCTGCTCGAACGCCGCCAAATCCACGCGCACCTCCAACGCCGCCGCGACCTCGCGCTGGACCTGCTCGAGCAACCGCTCGCGCCCGCCGTCCGCCGCCCAGTTCCGCACGGTCAAGAGCAGCGGCACGATCCCAAGTTCGCCCTCGGCGGCCTGCACCGCCAGGTAGCGACAAAGCGTCGACTTCCCGCTGCCCGGATCGCCAAGCACGACGATCCGCGGCGCAAGCTCGCCCTTCCCGTACCCACGCAACCACGCCGCCTCCAGCTCCGCGAGCGGCTGGTTCGACGGATCCCTCGCCCCGGGCACGCGCCGAGCGAACTGCAGCGGCACGAACATGTCCCGCAGCCCCGTCGCAGGCCTAGGCGCGGTGCTCGGCATCCCCACAAAACCCTGCCAGCCATGCACCTGCACGACCGCCCGCCGCAGCCGCGCGACCAGATCCTCCGACGCGACCGCGCCCACCTTCACAACCGGCTGTTCGAAGCGCGCGAGCTTGACCTCCAGCTCGACTCGCCCCCGCCGCGCATCCTTATGAAAGCCCGGGTCCAAATGCCAATG
>Ga0114946_10000417_pt1 | contig 28072 bp, 27 predicted proteins | sample WalLakDeSediment_FD_88676 | JGI IMG/M metagenome (GOLD analysis project Ga0114946, IMG submission 88676) | Lake sediment microbial communities from Walker lake, Nevada to study Microbial Dark Matter (Phase II) - Walker Lake 11/02/13 Deep Sediment | ecosystem: Environmental > Aquatic >... | reverse complement strand
TCAGAGGTGGCATCTTATTTCAGGGCGACAAAAAAAATCAGCTATAACAATAAAGTTGGATGCGGCGATGTCTTTGGGGCAGCTTTCTTTTATGGTTATATTTCAAGCGGAGATATTTTTAAAACTGCAGAATTAGCCTCTTCATCTGCGGAATTTATTGCATCAATTAATAATTTATCAGAGTTCAGAAATCTTAAACAAAATGTTATCGAGCGATATAGTTAAAAACAGAATACTTATTACCGGATCAAATGGAATGCTCGGGCAGAGAACCGTTGAGTTTTATTCATCTAAGAATAATTATGAAATACTTGCGTTATCTGTTGAAGATAAATCTGTTATTGAAGGCATTGAATATTTGTCTTGCGATCTAGCCGATAAAGACAAAATAAAAAAAGCAGTTTATGATTTTTGCCCGGACTCAATAATTAATACAGCTGCTTACACTAATGTTGATCTCAGTGAAACAGAACGAGAACTTGCCTGGAAAATAAATGTTAAAGGAGTTGAATACCTTGCTGAAGCTGCAAGAGTGATTGATGCTCATCTCTTACATATCTCTACAGATTATATTTTTGATGGTAAGAACGGACCATATAATGAAACTGCCAAACCTAATCCCATTGGATATTACGGCCGGACAAAACTTGCAAGCGAAAATGCACTTAAAATAAGCGGAATAAATTATACGGTTCTCAGAACTAATGTTCTTTACGGCATTGCAAAAAACAGCCGGCCAGATTTTGTAAAGTGGGTTGTTAGTATGCTAAGGGATGGTAAACAAATAAGAATAGTAACTGATCAGATAAACAATCCCACATTTATTGATGACCTTGTGCAGGCTATTAACAAAGCCATTGAGTTCAGAAAGTACGGAATATTTAATATTGGCGGCGCTGAGTTTCTTTCGCGTTATGAATTTACCTTGCGCATTGCTGATTATTTTAATTTAAATAAGTCACTTATTGTTCCCATTAAAACCAGCGATCTCAATCAAGCTGCACGGAGACCTCTTAAATCCGGCTTACTGACTATAAAAGCACAATCAGAGCTTGGTTTTAAACCTCATACAATTGACGAAACATTATTCCTTATGCAAAAAGAATTAGGATTATAAATTGCCCGACGAGTATTCTATCTATCAAAAATATAACTCATTCATTTTTGATCTCGATGGTACAATTTACCGCGGTGAACATTTAATTGAGAATGCTGGTACTACTATTAATACCATAAAAGGATCCGGTAATAGATTAATATTCGTATCAAATAAAACTACCGAAACGATTGAAGATTACTACCTATTGTTAACCGGATTCGGACTCAATATTTCCAAAGATGAAATTGTTAATTCTACGCTTGTACTTAAGAAATATCTCTCGCAGAATTGCAGAGGCAAAGAGTTTTTTGCAATAGGCGAAGAGAAGTTTGTAGACGAAATCATTGAAGCAGGATTAAAATATTCCACAAATCCTCAAGAAATAAAATTAGTTTTAGTAACTCTTGACCGTACATTCAACTACGAGAAATTAGAAATAGCCGCACGAGCAATTGAAAACGGCGCATCTTTCTTTGCTGCCAATATTGATGATACATGTCCCGTTGATAACGGCGAGGTTCTGGATGCAGGTTCAACTATCTCGGCACTGGAAAAAAGAACACATCGCAAGCTGGAAATGCATTTCGGAAAACCATCCGACTTTATGATTAAAGAAATATCATACAGGTTTAATGGTGACTTATCAAAAACTCTTCTGATAGGGGACCGTATCGAAACAGATATTAAAATGGGAATTACTATGGGTATTGATACTGCTTTGGTTAAAACCGGAGTAAAGTACTATACAAACGGCAATGAAAACATAACTCCCACCTATCATATTAAGTCAGTCTTTGATTTAATTAAAAGCTAAGGATATGTTACTCAATCATACTTAAAGTTTGATTACTCCTTTTTAATGAAAATATTTTACTCAATCTTCATTAAATTATATCAACGCAAATTCATCATTATTACTGTTTTAGATACTGTGTACAAAAAAATAATAATAAAGATAACTGTTGTATTAGCAGTAATTTTTCTGCTGTTTCTGTTTGTTTCTGTTTCGAGAAGCTTTGATGCAAGTTTATCATCTTTAATTTCCCGCATTTCCGGTGAAGCTCAGCCAGATACTAATATTGTAATTATACATATCAGCAGTCAAGATATTGAACAGATAGGACCCTGGCCTTTAAAGCGAAGTTATTATGCTCTTCTTATTAATCAGTTAACAAGTTATGATGTTAAGAAAATTGGACTGGAAGTATTTCTCAGCTCCAAGTTCGTAACACAAGTGATTTATGATAATGTATTACAGAAGGAAATAAGTAATTCCGGCAGAGTAGTGTTAAGTTCTTTAGCAGGACAAATCACTTCACAAAATAATTTGCACAATACCGATTCACTCAGTCTGCCAAGTCCAAAACTGATTGATGAATCGTTACTAACCGGTCATATCAATTACATAGATAACTATGGTGTTGAAATTCCCCTTGAGCTTATAAACAGGGATTTGAAAGAAAAAGCATTCAGTCTCGGCTTAGCAGGTATAGACGAAAATTATCCTACAAAAATCAAAATCAATTTTTTTTCATCGTGGAAAAGGTTTAAAACATATTCACTGCTTGAATTCTTTGATCTTATCCGGTCAGATTACAGCGAGCTGGTTAATCTTAAAGATAAAATAATTCTTATTGGAATAAGCGATCCGCAGATATCATCAACATTTCAAACAAATCATGATCCGGATTTACCCGGTGTTGCTATGCATGCTTTCGCACTGGATAACCTGCTCAATTCAAGATACTATGATGATAGTTACTACTCACTTTCGGCGCTTCTGTTAAGTGTAGTTATATTATTGTTAATTTTCTTTGCACGAAATCAAACCCGAAAATTCAGATTATACTTTTTAGCATTATTTATTTTAATTACGGCTGCTTTCATATTTAGCCATTACTTATATCTGGAAGTTGCATACTCGTTTTTTATTATTCCTCTTCTGTTCGTCATCGTATCAGAGTTTGCATTTAGAATTATCAAAAGTCGGGATGAACTAAAATCCGCGGTTGATGAAGCCGAACTTCTTAAAAAATTACTTGGCGGTAAAGAGAAAGAACTTTTCAAACTTCAAAAAGAATTTGATGAATCTGAAAAGGAGAAAAGTGAAAATCTTCTTGCAAAAATTGAAATTCTGAAGTCTGATATAGATAAGTTGAAAAAAAATGAGGATGATAATCAATCCGCAGAATTTAAAGATATTGAAAGTGATAAGGAGTTTTACGGACTTGTATATCGCTCAGCTATTATGTCGTCGGTTGTTGAGCTGATAAAGAAAGCTGCTCCTACAGATGCAACGATCTTAATTACCGGTGAAAGCGGAACAGGTAAAGAGTTAGCAGCAAGGGCAATTCATAGTCTAAGTAACAGGAAAGATAAGCCTTTTGTTGCAGTTAACTGTGCTGCGCTTCCCGAAACTCTGCTTGAAAGTGAATTGTTCGGTCACGTAAAAGGTTCATTTACAGGTGCAATAGCCGATAAGATAGGAAAGTTTGAAGCGGCTCATAAGGGCACAATATTTTTAGATGAAATAGGTGAAACCTCCGAAAATTTTCAGGTAAAACTTTTACGTGTTCTTCAGTCAGGTGAAATTGATAAGATCGGGTCTGTAACTTCAAAAATTGTAGACGTAAGAGTAATTGCTGCAACAAATAAAGACCTTAAGCAGATTATGAATGAAAAGAAATTCCGTGAGGATTTGTTTTACAGGATAAATGTATTGAATATTCATCTTCCTCCTTTACGTGACAGAAAGGAAGATATCGAACCCATTGCTGTATATTTCCTTAAGCAGGATGGTGATAATATTAATTTCTCTGTTGCTGTACTTAAAGCATTAAATGAATATAACTGGAAGGGAAATGTACGGGAACTGGAATCAGTAATTAAGCGGGCAGTAATTTTTTGTAAATCTTCCGGCAGGAACTTAATCCAACTTAATGATCTGCCTGACGATTTGATTAAAAACATTAAACTCAATTTTGAAGATCTTGTAATTGAATCGCTTCGTTTAAAAGGTTTTTCACACTCTTCAATCAATGAAACTGCAAAGGAATTAGGAAAGGTTAACCGGACTTTGATTTCAGAAAATTTCAGAGGATACTCGTTTAAAATTCTTGTTGAGAAAAATTTTAACGAAGTGTTAACCGTCAGATCAATAGCTGACAGCGATGATGCTGAAATCCAGAATCGTGTTAAGGTAAAATTAGATACGTGGTTGAATAATATTAAAAAGGATATCCAGGAATATAAGTCTGAGGATTTTTCTGCAGTTAAGGCTAAACTAAGTTCAAAGTATAAAAACCTGCCGCAGAAATTTCACGTACATCTTGATGAAGTGATTAATCATTTTCTTCAAAAAGAATAGAACACGGACCTGCCTGCCGGCAAAGGCAGGTCAGGCGGATGCGACGGATTAATCCGGATAAAAACCAGAAAACACTGTGGTTAATTATTTTGAAAAGATATTTATCTGTTTAAAAGTTTCTTGCTAATCTCTTCTAATTTGTCCGAAACATGCTGCTGCTGGACATTATTCAATGAAAGGGATTTTATATCATTGTACTCATCATATGCTTCTTCGTAAAGTTTCTTTTCAAAAAGCAGATCACCAAAATAGATTCTGTTTGCTGCATTAGTTTTTGTTTCGGGATATTTACGGTAAACTTCCATTGCAGTGATTATCGCAGACTCTTTCATACCATTTTCTGCAAGCTGCCTTGCGCCATTTAATCTTTTAGTTCCAAACTCAATTGAAGGCTCAATAATGGATTCCGGATCAGTTATTTTAGTGCCGTACACAGCGGTATTGTTCGATTTGTCACTGTTTCTTTTTCGAGGTGCATTAATAATATTTTCCATAGCAAGCGCTAACAGAAGTTCATCAACATTCATTTTTTTAATGTTAGAAACAGCAATTGCTGATGATTCTTTTAATGTAAATAAAACATCATTAACTTTAAGTTTCACGGTTGAATTAACTTCAGTTGCAATAATTGTATTGGAAGTAATTTTCATACCCTGTGTTAAATCTTTCCATTGATTATCACTTCCGGAAATAAATTTCACATTACCGGTAACACGTTCTATTTCAAATGTCTGTGCATTTGTTATAGAAGCAAATAGCATCACAAATAGTAAAAAATATTTAATCATTTTAAACCTCATTTCAATTAGTAAACATCAATTATTTCTACATCACCCTTTATCAAGCCAAGATTATTGATAGCATCCTGCTGAAATTTTTCTGCGGCTGTAGACCACGCATCTTCAAATCCTGTAAGAGTTGTTGTTTCAACCGGTATCCACAATTCATCGATTCCGTTTTCATTTTTTCTCACAAAATACTTTAAATCATTTTCAGTTATCAGATTAGACTGCCGGGGCGATAGTTTAGTATTAAACATTACATTCACGTGTCTTATATCTCCTCCTGATTTAAAGTCAACAAGAGCAGTTTCTATTCCGACACTTTCTAACAAAGCGCTGTAACAAACGCTGAGATCATCGCAATCACCGCCTTTTAAATCAATAGTTTCCTTCGGATACTGCACATACTCTGCAGTCGCCCTGGGATCGGAAATGTATTGCATATTTTTTATATACTCATTAAAAATAAATTTTGCTTTATAAAAAAAAGATAATGCATTTTTTACTGTATCCAGTTTGGATTTGAAGTTTGAAAGTATCTGCTTTGAATAACTGATTGTAAAGTTCCTGTCTTTTCTTATAAAATATTTCAGATTATGTACATTACCGTCCCATGCATTTTTGCCATTTACCAGAATGGCCAACTGTAATTTATCATCGTATTCATCACTTACAGTAGTCAGGTAAAAATCAGCATATGATATTTCCGGATTTGCTTTTGAATAATCTTCAGGAACAATTGCAAAAAAGTTTATATCAACAGTATCTCCCGGAAATATTGAAACAGAAGGTGACTGAATGGGATTTTCATTAATTCCATTGATCATCATTGTCGGTTTAACAGTTAACTTTTCATCCGAGATATTTACAACTCTTGCAACAGCAACAGGAAAGCTGGAATATCTTTCAGCAAGCGAAGGATATATGTTTTTTAAAATCTCAACTTCTAAAAATTTTACACGTTGTTCGAGCTTAGTGTTTAACTTGAAGTTAACAGTTAATAGTACCTTATCAAAACTGTAGCTGTTATTTATAATGCTGGACATTCCGTTTTCAGAAAAATCACTGAAGCTTCCGGTTGATGTTCTGTTTGAAAAATATTTTAACCAGCTAACCGAAACATCAAACAAATTTGACGTGAAATAAGCAGCCGGTATTATTCCCGCAAAAAAAGGACTCTGTTCTTCGTCGTGAAAAGTTGTAATTCCAAATCCAATTTTGTTTTTACCAATATTGAAGAAATTATTGATACTGCCCTGGAATGAGTTGCTGGTTTCATATATCAATGCAAGATTCATATATTCAACCGGATTATAGCTTATTCCAATCAATGCAGTCCGGTCATTCTTCAATTTAAACTGTTCATTTGATGAATTTGCAGCTTCATTTTGGAACGTTAGCAGATTAGATGAAGATAGGCTGAAAGCTAAATTATTAACAGCCTTCCATACCAGTCCAATATCTGCCTTACCAAAATCTGATGATTCAGTTTCAGTTTCGCGGACAAAGTAAATAGTATCCGAATAAATTGTAGTTACATTTTCCTGAGTGAAGTTTTGTTCAAAAAATCTTACATTGAATCCGGCACTTAAATTCGGATTGAGCTTATAAGAATAGCCCGCACCAAATAATTCCCTGTATTGAAATCTTGATTCAAGAGTTATCGGATCCTCATTATTTATAATAACAGCTTCACCGGATTTAAATATAAATTCTTTCTGAAAACCGGGAGAATATCTTAAAGATATAAAGTGATCATCAATAGTTTTTGCAGCGGAGATCTGGTATAAGCTGCTGGTAAAATTCTTTGAAAGTTCACCGCCGTAGGAAACAGAAAATGCCCAATCCTTAATAACAGAATAGTTAGAAGGATTAAATTCGAAGGAGTTAACAGAAGTAAAAGACTTCTTTGAAATTCCCCAAAGTCCTGCAATCCCAAAAGAGGATTGAGCTTTTAATGGAACGATGTAAACCATTAGTAAACCTGCTAATAATACTTCTCTCAAGGAATTTCAACAATTATTGTGTGAATGCTTTGTGAACTGATATAAAGTTCGCTGTTATCCAGTTGAATAGTGTTATCAAATTTTCTTATAAAGGAAATTGATATTCTGTTAAATCTGTCTTTCGGAATATTGCTTAATAATCCGGCTGGAATTATCAAACTGCCGTCATCCTCTGTTCTCAATCTGTAAAAGGGAAAAACCTGATGATTGAAAGATCTGACACCCCCGATTACAATTGAAAATTTTCCCGCCGGAGTACCTGTCCAGTTCAGTTCTGCACGGAATCTGTTTTGATCCGGAAGTCTGACAAGTTTTACAGTACCTGTAACTTCAGTCGGAGTTGGAATATCAAATGATGTAGGCTGCCCGAAGAAAGGAGTAAAGGAAAAATTGATATTACCATTGTATGGAAAAACAAACTGATCACCGAAAAATCTTCTGTCAGAATTAAAAAGCTCGTACTTTTTCCCGAGTACTGTATCAATGAGCACACCTTGCTCACGATATCTTATTCTTAAATTTGTTATCCGTGCTGGTTCAGAGTTAATCCGAACTACGCCGGGAGTAATTGTATTATAACCAATTAATCTGCCGCCGGGAGAATAAACCGGATTCGATCTATCAGAAAGAATAACCTGCGCAGTAGAAATATTATCAGTTCTTCCGGTGCCGGTAATTTTTATGCCGCTTACCGAAATAATATTTGCAAATCTACGGATGTCTTCGATAACACCGCTTGTATCATATCCGTTGCTGTAGTATTCGTTATCTAAATCACCACTGATTATTTCGATATCAAAATTATTACTTGTTCCGGAATCATCAATCAACTCTGTTGGAGCAGGTTTATCACATCCGAAATATGATATGGACAATACTACAATTATGTAAAAAATATACTTTTTCATTTCTTTTAACTTAACATTACTTTATAACTCATTCAACTATAATACTAAAACAAAAACAATCCTCCCCGCGAAGGGGAGGATGTATAAATAAAATAATTTATTCTGTTATGGCAATGGTCTTACAAAATACGGCACACCCCAGGATTCCATTTCAACCGGAGTTGAATCATCAACAATTACTTGTTTTGGAGTTGCATTTATAATTGCGTGGAAGAATCCAAATGCAAATGGTCTTGGTGTAAAGGTCTGTTCGTAAACTTTATCAAACATATTGCCGTTAGGTGTAGAAGACACAAGCACAAAACGTTTTTTAAGTCTGTGCATACCGAATCTGTCCGCTCCAAAAGTTATTGTAACAAAATCAGTATCGGAATAGGCGCTTGTAACCTCCACTCTTAAAAGCACTTGCTGTCCCGGCTGAAGTACAGGAATATGTCTCCATCTCCACCAGTGCTGCCAGTTTCTTATCAGGTAATAATCATTAGGTGAAGTGATTATGAGAGTATCTCCATTCGGCAGAAATGCAGTGAATTTAGTTATATCAATATTAGGACTTTGTGTACCGCCTTCAGGCAGGGAAATAGCAGCAATTCTCCAGTTTCTTTCCGGATTAGGATTGCGTTCAATTTTTACAAATATAACATTGCGCGTTACTATAGATGTAAATGGTTTTTGTACAATTGTATCCGGAGTTGTTGCATTCGGATCGTAAGAAGCAGCAATAAAAAGAATACCTTCGAAAGTATTCGTTACCACACCATAAGCCGTATCACCCTGAATATCTATAGTAAGATTTCGGTTGACCAGTCTCATCCTGTGCCAGACTTTAAATGGATAGATATCGGCATTAACTTTTCCTAAAAAGTCAACTTCTCCATCTTCATTGAAGTTAGGTTCAAAAGAATTCAACACCGAATCCTGTTCAACCAGTTTTCCCATTGCTTGTCTGTCGGTTGTTACTTCAGGATCAACAATTGAATTATCCTGGCAGGCGGCGAAAAAGGAAATTAACGCCAGTATGAAAAATGGAAGAAAATATTTCTTCGCGAATTCTGCAGCTTTCATTTTTGATTCTCCTTTATTTGTTTGAAATTTGCTGTGTATTTTTGCCTGCAGAGATAGAATTATTATGCCACTAAAAATAAAACTGCTTTTCCTTCGATTCTGTGGAAATTTGTTGTATTCCGGTTATCGTACCATGCATGGAAAAGCAGCTCAAATGCATGAATTACTGAATTTGAACATCAATGAGTATGTATAACTTCTTAACAGAAATAGCACTTTTGTTTTAATTTTTAAAACACACGAGACTTGCTTAATTTTGTGATGAAATTAGTATAAGTTGTCCGATATGCCCCGGTAGCTCAGTAGGATAGAGCGTCGGTTTCCTAAACCGTAGGTCGGAGGTTCGAATCCTCTCCGGGGTACAAAGTCCGACGAAAATTCGAGATTTCGTCATTTGTTAATTCTTTGCCAAAATTCGCCCATTTCCGCAGGATCTCTCCATCTGCATGGAGTTTAATTGTGATATGGCCACTCTCATCTCCAGCCTTAATGTTGGATGTAATTCTTTCAAAGAATGATGAAAACAAATCTCTCTGTAATTCAATCGGACCCTTATCAATTCTTTGAGTGAGATTCTGATAAGCTCTTCTATAGACTACTTCATCAATCAGAGTTTTATTTATTGCATCAATTTTTTTCTTATTATCATCTATACTTTTTTGAATCGAGTTTAGGGTAATCTCTTCATTATTTATTTCTTCGAGGGTAGATTTAGGAGCATTTTCTATCCCTTTGTGTTTGATAACTTCATTCAAGTTTTTGATTCGGCCTTTTGCCTTTGCAAGATTTGCAAGAAGAGCCTTTTCTACTTTCAATAATTTTTCTAAATCAGATTTTGAACGTGCAGAAAACTTTTTAAATGCTTCTCTGAATGCCCTATGATCTTCCATAATGATTTTAGTTATTTTGAAAATGAAGTTTTCCAGATATTCCATTTTAATAGTTCTGGATGGACAAGATTTACTTGATCCTTTAATCTTAGAAGTACACTTGTAGTAGTAATATGGTTTTCCCTTTTTAGTTCCATAAGAGCCAGTCATTTTATTCCCACAAAACCCGCAATATAAAATATTATTTAACTTAGTCGGTATTTCCCGTTTCTTAGTTCTATGCTTGTTTTTTTGTGATTCCTTCAATTGTTCCTGGACTAAATTAAAAACTTCTTCACTGATTATTGCTTCATGTTTACCTTCATAAAGTTCACCTTTGTAAGGTACTTTTCCCAGGTACTTTACATTAGTCAGAATTCGGTGTATAGTGTCCCGTGTAAAGGCACCTCCACCTCGCACGGTTTCTTTACTCGTTTTCCTATCCTTTACTGTATGAATTTTTGTTCTGTTTCCCTGTGCATTAAGTTTTTCAGCAACACTATTTGTTGAAGGATGTTCAAGATATGAATTGAAAATATACCTGACGAGTTCGGCATCTTCTTCATTAACAACTAATAATTTATCAACACGATCATAGCCTAAAGGTGTTAATCCGCCACCAGGATTTCCCTCTTTTGCAAGATATTCAGAAGCTTCTGTGGTTCGCTCGGATATCATATCTCTTTCAAATTCTGCAAAGGCAATTAACATCATCCTCAGCATTCTGCCTGAAGGAGTTGTTGTATCGAAATTCTGTGATTGGGTTTTTATATCGATATGGTATTGCTGTAATTCATAATCCAGATCTAGAAAGTTTTTTACATTTCTTGAAAGCCGATCAAGCTTTGTCGCTACTAATATTTGAAAGCGGTTTTTTGATGCATCCTCTCTCAGACGGTTAAGCTCAACCCTGTCTATCGATTTTCCACTTTTGGTATCGGCATACACATCATAAACTTCAAAGTCTTCCTTTTCACAGAAGATTCTTAAAGTTGCTTCTTGAATCTCCAAGGAATTATCCTCTTTTGATGCCTGCTCATCAGTTGACACCCTGCAATAAATTGCAGCTTTTTTCTTTTCTGGAGTTGTTTGCTTAGGATATGCCATATAGAACTCAATTACTTTTATGCAAAAATAATAAATCTTTGAGCTCTATGTAACTTTATAAAATTTTATATATAAGAAAAAGGGGGGAATATTATTCTATATTAAAGAATGAACTGCAGAATTCTACACTATTATAACAACTAACCCCCACTATCAGCAGGGGTTATATTATATTTTCAAAGTTAGCAATACACTCCCAAGTTGTTTTGCTTCAGGAAAAAGTGAAAAAGGAACTCGTCGTATTTGAAAATGATCTGCACATAATAATTAAGAATTGGTGTGTTTAATATAAAAATTATATGCCTGTGGATAAGGTTCTTCTCTGAAATTCGGTATAAGAATCCTGTATGTAAATGATTTAATCAATTATTACAGGAGGTTATTATTGTCCTGGGAAGAACTATACCCTGTTGTAAAAACACAGGCATATTATGCAGTGCTCAGATATGAAGAACCAGAACGAAGAAAAGATAAAATTCAGGAATTAGTTTGCCAATCTTATGAAAAGTTTATCCGCGATAAAGCTGCGGATAAAGAGATTAAGAAGCAGGATTACAAATGCTTCATAACTCAGCGCGCTAAAGAAGTTGATACGCGATCTGTTTGTAAAAAGGGACTTGGCGGCACATCAACAACAGATGTATTAAGCTTCTATCGCAGAAGACCTGATGTTGAAACTGAAATACTGGCGTTTGATGAGTGGATGACAAAACCCAAAAGCAGAGAAGCTGTAGAAGAACAATTCTCTTTCAACGTGGACTTCAAAGACTGGCAGGAAACTTTAAGCACACAGGAACACACCATACTAACTCATCTAATTCAAGGATATAAAGCAAAAGATATTGCTGATATTCTACACACCTCATATCAAGCCATAAGAACCATCATCAGCAAATTAAAACAAATGTTCCTGGAATATTTTCGTCTGGAAGAATTCGCTTATCCTTAATCGCTTTTGCGGTTGAGGATTTTTATGTTAAAAATTATTTAGAAAAGGAGATTGATATGCAAAGTAAACAGATGATAAGAATTGCAATGAAACTGACTGAAGCCATAATTGAGATATTAAAAGAAGAATTTGATGGAAAGGATAAGATAACGAATGCGAATAAACAGAAAAAAAGTAGTAAGGTACGTAAGACTGGCAGGTAGGATAGTATTTGAACTGGTAACAGTTGTAATATTTAGAAGATTGAAAGGAAAATGGTTTTAGAAATAAACCGAAAAACTTATTCTGTATATGACAAACAGTAATGCCAGGCAGTATGTCCGGCATTTTTTATTAACACACAGGAAATAAAATGAAATGTTTATTTGCGTTATTGCTTTTGCTTTTCATTAGCTGCAGTACAACAAAGGATATCAGCTGGACGGAAGAGAATGATTACGTTATCATTCAGCTAAATGAAATCAATCCGGAAGTTGAAACCTATTATGCAGAGATCAAACTTGAATCAGGAGGCAAAATAGCCGTTGAACTTGGATTGCCGGATCAGGATGGAAAGTTCAGAGTGAAGAATAACTTTGGGAGGTTTACTGACATCAAGTTGTACACTAATCTTGATCTTTAGTAAAGGAGGGTTTTTCCTCCTTTAGCTTGAAAATTTCAAAATCAAAAAAAATTTACAAACCCGATTCTCTATAGGAAATCAGATTTACCTAAGATCAGGTTTGCAGTGAATCTCATTTGGATGGAGAGGCCTCTTTCTAGGTACCCAAGTTGGCAAGATTAGGTTTAAAATTAAGAAGCCTGAGGGTTAGTCAGGCTTTGTTAGAATTGAGATTAAATTTTAATCCTTAAGGCAACGCACACTAAAACCGTATACCTTATTGAAGTAGTGCAGGAAGATATAGCTACCATTGTAGTACAGGCCCAGTTTATACGCGAGAGTAGAACTGTACTCCGTCGAACTCCAAAAGTAAGTGTAGTCTCCTAAAACGTCGAAGTAACCATCGTAGCCACGGTAGCCCGCCATCAACGCGGAAAAGCCGCTTGAGTCTGTTCCTGCTCCTTGTCCTATTGCTTTAAGTGCATTTCCATCGTTGTTAACTGCTGCAACTAATGTTTGAAGTTCAGCAGTTGTTGGTATATGCCAACCGGGTGGGCAAATTCCTTGAGTACCTGGTACTGTGGTGTATTGCATTGCTTCCGGCCATTCATATAGTCCGCCATAAATTTCACAGTTGGCTGGATTATTAGCATAACAATACTTTTCTATTATCCCGTTATTTGTTTGTTGAAATCCACTGCCTGTGCTATTAATCATCGTTCCAACATCAAGATTTTCTTTCAACCAGCATTGACTGCCGATTAAAACTGTGTTGTATGTCTTACCAGCATATGTTACTGTCGGTATTCCAGGGCAGGGTTGACCTCCGCCGCTGCCAGAAGCTGTTGTAAAGTTCCAAACTGTCGACCATCCGGATGTTCCGTAACTGTTTTCTGCACTTACTCTCCAGAAATATGTTGTTGAGTTATTAAGTCCGGTTACCTGCTGGCTTGTACTGGTTAGCCCGCTTTGATTGTAAACAAAGCCTGAGAAATTACTGTTTGTTGAAACTTGCAAAGTATAACTTGTTGCACCGGTGCTTGCGTTCCAAATAAGTGAAGGAGGCAATGCTATATTAGTAGCACCGTTTGATGGTGATGAAAGCGTTGGTGGTTGTGGTGCGGTTCCTCCAGCGACAGTAATAAAATCCCATACACTTGACCAACCGGATGTGCCATAACTATTTGTTGCACTTACTCTCCAGTAATATTGAGTAGAGTTATTCAGTCCGGTTACTTGTTGGCTTGTTCCAGTAATTCCGCTTTGATTATATACGAAACTAGTGAAGTTACTGTTTGTTGAAACCTGTAAGGTATAGCTTGTTGCACCACTACTTGCATTCCAGCTGAGTGTTGTTGGTATAGATATGTTTGTAGCACTGTTCGATGGTGATGAAAGCGTTGGTGCTGATGGTGCTGTTCCAGCCGCCTCAACATTTACACTTACAACTTCTTTGTCCGTATCTTTTCCATCACTCACCGTTGCCGTAATCGAATAGACCCCGATATTAGCAGGTGCTTTCCATTTTACGGAAACCCCGACATTACCATTTGGGAATGTACCGGAAGGTGCAGTCCAGGAGACAGTAAGGTTATCTCCATCCGCGTCTATTGCAACACAGGTTAGTGTTGTTTCTTCATTCACTTTTATTGTAGCAGGATTGGCGCTTAAGTTTTGTATCTGTGGTTTTTGGTTTTGCGGTTGGGTTGGTTCTTCATCCTTACAACTTAATATTAACAATGTAAGTCCAATCAAAACAAATAATATTGCTTTACTGATGTATGTTGAAAAACTCATTTTATATTTCCTGTATAGTATATAAATAAATATTTATTTTATAATTTCTTTAATCCTTAAGGCAACGCACACTAAAACCGCCCTCCTTATTGAAGTCGTACAGGAGGATACCACTATTACTGTAGCCCAGGCCCAGGAAGTATGCGTGAGTAGCATCGTACTCCGTAGAACTCCAAAAGAAAGTGCTGAGTCCTAAATCGCTGAAGGTACCATAGTAGTAATGGTAGCCCGCAAACAACGCGGAAAAGCCGCTTGTGTTTGTTCCGGCACCACCACCTGTTCCTTGTCCCACTGCCCTCAGTGCATTCCCATCTCCGCCTACAGAAGTGCTCAGAGTCTGAAATTCAGCAAGTGTGGGGATATGCCAGCCAGGTGGGCAAATGCCTTGTACACCGGGAGTTGTGCTGTATTGCATTGCTTCCGGCCACTCATATAGTCCGCCGTAAGTTTCACAATTGGCTGGATTGTTTTCATAACAATACTTTTCTAATATCCCATTGTTTGTTTGTTGAAATCCACCGCTACTTGTGCTATTAATCATTGTGCCTACGTCAAGGTTCTGTTGAAGCCAGCATTGTGTTCCTATTAGAACTGTGTTGTACGTTTTACCTTCATATAAAACCGTAGGTAGACCCGGACAATATCTCTCAATTGTTAATTCTCCCAGATCAAGTGTGTCTCCAACTATGCCTGGCAGCTCAGTAAATGTCTTCCTGCCTATTATTAAACTCGTTGCTACAAGGCTATCTATCTCTGTTAATAAGAATGAATTGCTGTTTGATTTATGTAATTGATTATTGAAAGTGCCCGCTGTTGAGGACAAATGCTGACTGGCGTATATCAGCATCATCTTTTTTACTAGATTGTATTTCTCATCAATTGATATATGGGCAATGTATACTCCAGATGCCAGTCCTTCCAGTTCAATATCTAAGGAGTGTGTGCCTGCACTGAAATTTCTGTCTATCTCATCTATTACTCTTTGACCCAGAATGTTATACACTCCAATTCTAACTTTGCCCTCAGTTGGTAATGTTATACCTATTCTGGTTTTGGGATTGAAAGGATTGGGAAAATTGTTTGTAATACTATAACCTGATGGAAGCTGACCTTCTTCTTCAATGCTAGTAACTAAATTGAAAGAAAAACTTCCATCAGACAATGAATTGGTATTATAAACATTTGGCGAAATATAAAGCTCCAGAGAGACTTCGGCCAATCCATTGTTGTTTTCTTCTATAAGTTTTCCTGTTACAACTTGAGGGTAAATATTAGATATAAAAAACATAAATGAAGTAATAATAACAATTGCTAGGAAGGAAAGTATCTTTTTCATAATTCACCCTTAAGATGGTTACAAATCTATATACAAAGAATAGAGTAAAACAAAAGGTTTTCGGAAAAATTTAGCAGCGATATCCTTAATTTCCTATAAGGCAGTCTATAAAAAAATTTCAGAATCAGATTTCACTCAGGAAAACTAAAAAAACTTTCGGAAGGTTTGGACTCGGATTGGTTGGTCGATCTGGTAATTGACAGGGGGTGCGGATCCGGAGGGAAAATCCTTAATTTTTTTTTGATAGAATAAAATATTCTGTAACACTAAATGCCATTCACCCAGAATTATTTACACTCCCGATTCTTAAATAATTTTTAGTTTTTTTGAAAATTTCTCAAATTCTTGATGAGCATAATCAGTTAACTCCTGAATATGTTTTTTACCACGGAAGTAAATTCCTATTTCATCATTCGGCCAATTAAATAATCCCAGAAGTAATGACTTAAACTTCTTTCGATTAACGTCATCTAACTCATAAAAAACACTGTAACTTTTATCACCCACCATGCAGAAGTCCCCATGTTCACTTATTTCCCTTTTCATTTTTTCAATAATAAATTTGCTAACTAATACATATGTGTCTTCTTTTTTTGTAACAACCCACACCGTATCCCTAGGAGAAATCCCTTTTAGCGGATAGTTAGTATAAAGTTTTAAGTTTTTTAATGTGTTATGATATTCATCCTTAAAATAACTTTTTTTCCAGTAAAATATAATATTCATAGAGTGTCCTTATAAAATTTAGCTAAATATATTAAATTATTCTTGCTTTTCTAATAATCTAAAATAAATAAAAACCATCCTCTTGTCCTCCTCTATTAAAAAGTTAGAGAGCAATTCCATACCTTGAACAAAACCCACAGAATTTTCTTTTATTGATTCAATCATTTCAGTAACAGTTGTTGTGGAGTCTTTTGTTTTAGTCTCAGTTGTTCTAATAACTAAATCAGAAGAAATTGTTGAACCATTAAAAAAGGCACTTGCTTGTTGGCGAGCTTTTACTTGTGCTACACGAGTCATTGTGCTAGTGTTCGGATATTTAGCCTTATCTAAAGAAACGACAGAAATAAAGTAACTTTTATCATAATCTTCTACCACTTTTACTCCTTCAAATGGAGAGCTGTTGTACATTCGTTTCAAGAAGTTAGTTAGAGTAGTTTTTTCTTCATTGAAATCTTGAGCAAGAATAAGTTGAGAAAATAGCAGCATAATTAAAAAGAGTTTCTTGCTCATATTTTACTTATCCTTTTTACTTTGGTTCGTCTTATTTTTTGCAATTGTTTATTATATTCATCAAATATTTTTCTGCCTTCATTTGCTGTCCTTTCTGCTTCTTCTAAAAAAACATCCCAGTCTTTCTTTTTATTTAATTCAATTTTTGCTGCTTGGTGAATCGTTATATTCCTTTGGCCACACCAATTGTTTAACCTTTTATTCATTATATTTTTTAATTCTATATCCGTTTCAAACTTATTTAATTTTTTTAAAAGTTCTCCTATAGTATTAAAATTAACTGGTATTTTTAAAAGTTGTCCTAACCTACTTTCCAGCCGGTCACATATTAAGCTTTCAATTAAAGCAGTTGCTTCAAGAAAAAAATTTTCTTCCATTGCATAATTAAATCTACTAACAGCTGCACGAATTATTTTATATTTTTCTTTACCAGGAATGTCTAAGATTGTTGCTCTTACTTTGGGTTTACTCATAAAAAACCTATGTTATTTTTATTAGAGAATAATCATTATAGTCAAAACTAAGTTTTAAGATTATTAATATTTAAATTCAACAGAAACTTTCATTTTTACTTTCACAGGGACACCTTTCAATAATCCGGGCTCAAATTTAGTTTTCATAAGGACAGTTTTTGCAATCTCATCACAAATTGGAATTTTCCCTTCTTTAGGTATTTGAACATCTTGTACTTCTCCTTTTTCATCAATAAAAACAATTGAATTTACTTTTTCATAGATACCAGATCTCTTGTATACCTCAGGAATCTGTGAATTAATATTTCTTTGAAATTCAAGTTGATTTTCTATAATCGGTAGCTTATCGGGATTCTCAACAAATTCTTTCTCATTAAATTTTAAATGTTTATCTGAATCTGTCTGATTGTTATTTTTATTAATTTGTTCAGTTGATATATCATTTGTGCCCGGAATTATTTTGTAGTCAGTGATCTTATTTATTTCATCAATTGTTCTTAAGTCATTAAAAATAAATTTAACCAAGTCATAATTATTTTCTTCTATTTCAAGAAATGACATTATCATATACATAGTATGATAACTATCTTCAAAATCCTTTAAAAAATCGTATCTATCCTTAAGTTGATTGTACCTTATTTCTCTGACTCCTGAGAAACTAAGTGGTTCTCTTTTGTAATAATAATTAATATTTCTAAAAATGTCTCCAGGAACTAATTCACCTCTAGCTAGATTCCTAAAGTCATTAGCCATTTCATCATAAAATAAAAATGGTACAAATTCATTTATATAGTTAAATCCAATTGCAGAATAATAAGTATATGATCTTGTATCGTTTGGATCCGTGACGACTATTTCGTTAAAAACTTTAAATTGAATACCACCTATCAACTGTTCCAAACTATAATTATCTAGTCCATTTGAAATTCTAGTATTAAGTAGAGTGATACGAAAGTCTCCAATAATTTGATAAAGAGTCTTAATGGAATTAATATCCCTAAGGTAGTATTCGCTTCCATCTTTAACCGAAGAAGTAGCTAGTATAATTCCATAGAAAGGTTTCCCTAAACTAGCATAATCGTCAATTTCTTTTTTAGTTAATGATAAACCTTTAAGGCTTTTTTTAAGTATTTCAGGAATTTGAAAAAAATTCTTATTGGCACAGACATCTATTTCAATTGGGATACTCCAGCTATCATCTTTAATCCTATCTGATTTTCCAAGAGATATTGGTTGAGAAGCAGATATTTTATAATCAAAAGATTTATCCATAATTTTTTTAATAATGAAAGACATATCTTGTATAGCTTTTAACTCGTTTTCCTCATTAATTTTTTGCTGTTTTATATTGAAACTAAATAAGGCTCCCTTAAACTCTACACTAATACCTTTACTCTCGCAGAAAGAAGTTAATTTTGAGACGGATACTGTTGCTTTTAGTGTATTATAGTAGCTGCCATCTGGTAGCTTACCTTCGGAGAGGACTTCGAATTTTTGAATATTACCGCTTGAAACAGAAACTATTTCATCTTTAATCAACTCATCATTTAGGATATCTGTTTTTGATGATATGAATGTACCGAATGCCTGCTCAATAGCATTACGCAAAGCACTTTGTTTTGCATCATCTGCAGACTTACCCTCGCCGTTAACAACCAGTGTTACTGATTTATCTTCTTGTGCATAGGTTGTTAAGTAAATAGTAAATGAAATAGTTATAATTAAAATAAAGGTGGTAAATAATCTCTTCATATTTTTTCTATCTCCAGTAAATATTGTTATAAGTTATGGTTAACGTCCTAACAAATTAATCTGAGCCAGGAATGATCTTATATTCTTTTATTTTGTTTATTTCATCGAGTGTCCGATAATCCAAGGCAGAAATAATTATTAAATTTTTATTATTAATATCTATCCCATCAAAAGAAATGACTACACCAGGAGTTACCCCATCAATTAATTGATCCAATAATTTATTAACAAACGAAAATTGGTCAATAAAATATTTATCGAGCGGGTTCCAACTTCCGACATTCGATTTATGGATGTATATTGTTGTCCAAAAAGAAACCAAACCTTTTGGTTTATACCTTTTACCATCCCATTCGCCTCCACTCGAATAAATCTTTTCGTATTGAAGAATGGGGTTTAGGCAGTTTGCTTGGCTTGTAAAATAATTAGCAGGGGGCGCATCCCATCCGGGGCAGTTAGCATTATAAAATACACTTGCTTTAGCATAAGCATCAGGATCACTACCATCCGAATATAACCTAATTAAGGGTCTAAAATCCTTATCAATTATCCATATTTTACTTAATCTCTCTAAATTTATCTCGGCAAGTCCATTTTCCACGTTAAAATTTATTATTGAATGATTAAAATAATACATCTGTTCAATTAACATCATAACACTATTTGAATTTCTCAAAAGGAAATATCCAAATTCATTTTCAGATGCGGCAAATGAAATTGGAATCACAGGTTTATTGAGTTTTATATAATTAAGAGCCTCATCTTTTGTTAAGGAAAGTTCTTTTAGAGTTTTGTAAATAATCTTTGGAATGTTAAAGAAGTTATTATTAATAGAGATATTTATTACCAAAGGGATACTCCATTTATCTCCATCTTGAGAAGGATCACCAACAGATAAAGAATAATTAAAGGAATGATCGGAAAATTGTTTCAAAACTTGACACATATTTTCAATGGCTTTCACTTCATTTGTTTCATTTAATAACTGTTGTTTGATATTAAAACTAAATAAGGCTCCCTTAAACTCTACGCTAATTCCTTTGCTTTCGCAGAAAGAGGTTAGCTTTGAAACTGATACTGTTGCTTTTAGTGTATTATAGTAATTACCATCTGGCAACTGACCTTCAGATAGAACTTCGAATTTTTGAATATTACCATTTGATACAGAAACTATTTCATCTTTAATCAACTCATCATTTAGAATATCCGACTTAGATGAGATGAATGTACCGAATGCTTGCTCTATTGCATTACGTAAAGCACTTTGTTTAGAATCATCTTTTGTTTTTCCCTCGCCACTTACAACCAGAGTTACTGTTTTATCATCTTGTGAGTATATTATTTGGGAAACAAAGAATGTAATAAGAATTAAAATTATAATTGTATAAAAATTTCCACGGCTCATTTAGCTATCTCCAGTAGATATTATTGTAATATATTGTTTTAGGCTGATTTTTAACATATTCCACGGCTATATCACGATAGGCACGAACTCGCACTTTGTCTAATGCATAATTTCTCTCAGCTTGTTTATCCTGATATTTTAATTTCTCTTTTCTCATTTCAAAATCTCTTTGCGCTTGTAATTCACTCAAACGCAACTCGTCTTTTTCTCTTGCTACTTTATCATCGTACTGTTTCATTTTAAATTCCCAACGAGCCTTTTCATCAGCCTTTAATTTCGATTCAATTGATTTAATGAATTTATTGACTTCCGGTTGGCAATTTGCTGCTGGATTTATTTGCGACAATATATCGCCTGCTTTCTCAGCACCTGCTGAATTTTGTTGTGATGTCCAAGTTGTTTTAGCATTATTAAGTATTTGATTACAATCAGAATCTATTTTTTGTTGGTAAATAGATGTCATTAGATCAAGACTTTTGAAATAACAATCTTGACAAACCTCTGGAACTAGGGATAATTTATAAATTGCCTCCTCAAAATCACCCTGTTTGGTAAGTGTTTCAGCTTCTTTAGAAATGAAATCACATTGGGTATTATAAAAGGTTATGATTTTATTTTTTCCTTCCTCAATAAAATTTTCAATTTCCTTATTCTTCGGATTTATTCTCTTTAAGGCATCAATCAAAGATTTGTTTTCATTATTGCCAACTCCTTTCAAAGAAAGAGTTAGATTTGAAAATATTTTGTTTTCAATCGCATCTCCTATAAATAAAGTAATATCAATATTCTGAGCTATCATTGGCGGTGGACCTGCAATTATATCTTTTGAACTAACATTAATCGAAGCTGTAATAATAAATCTGTGGTTTATATCACTTCCGCCCATTCCATAATTACTTGTAATTTGACTTAGTTTTGTCTCAAGCAAAGCTTTTGACTCATTAGGTAAATCAAGTTTATCCGGGATGTACGTATTCAAAACTATTCTGCCAAAATCATCAAGTTTCGGTTGAGATTGAATTGTTGGCGATGAAATGGTGATTAAAACAAATGATAGAATGATCAATACTTTCATAATTATTTTTCTCCTAATACAAGGATTGCTTCTCCAAGCCCACGCGTCATTAATTTTGATTCAAAATTATACGGAAATGATTTTAAGTGTTTTTGAAGATCTCTAACAAACTGTCTGGCGTCTAAGGCTTGATTACTCTTATCAAATAGAGGTATGCGAACCTGTTCAAATCTAATCATATTTTCAGTAGCATCAGTCATATTAAATCTTCCCTGAACAGTACTCTTCTGCATCCAGCTATTAATATGATCTATTATTTCAACACCATCTATTTCATCTTCGAGTGTTTTATCCCAAGAATTCCATTTTTTAATAGTAAGAATAATTTCCCTTCCATTTGTAAACATATCAGTAAAATGTGATTGTAACTGCTTTACAAACGGGTCTATGTTTGCTAGCACAACTCGTTGAAGTAGCTCCGGAACAATCTTATCTTTAGATGGTTCACCATTACCGGACGAAGATGCAATTCTTTTACTACTGTATGCATCAAATGCTTCAAGAATAAATGATACAGATTTTCCTTCACCTGTTTTATTTACCTTCCACCAGATTTGAATAATAATATCAGCCTTCGCCCGTTTCTTGAGAACGTCAAGCGGACTTTCAGAAATTGAAGATCCAGATGAACTGCTACTTGTCATATTATCTTCTGCATTTCTCGTTTCGATGTTTTTTAATTCTTGTTCAGCATCTTTTAAAGGAAAACCTCTATCGATCATCAGTGCACCAATTTTGCTGATTACTTGACCGATTTCAGTATCCTCTTGGAAAGCTAATTTATAATCAGGGACTTTTTGCTTTGTACCCTGGTTATCAAATTCAAGCATAAAATAACGTTGATTACACCAGTTATCGCTTGGTAAGATCATAAGCGTTGGTTTCTTTGCTTGACAGAATCCGTTAAAATTAAATACTGAGACAAGTGCTAAAATGAAAATGAGTCTGATATAATTATACATTTTAAAATCCCTTTGTGATTGGATTAAGAATATTTTGTTCTTCAAGATATTTTCTAAGCAAATCTTTAGAAATTGAAACTTGATACACTTTCACTTCTTTCTGATTAAGGTTTTGAGTGATAGCTGCTTTACTTGATGACATACGAAGGAATTTTGACCAGTCACCGTCATTTTTAAAAAATTCATTTTCTATTTTTTTAAAATTGTTACGATTTTCTTCAGTAAGCAGCAATGGTTTTTGAGCTGTGAATTTATTATTTGATAACACTCCAAAATATAAAATATTATTTAGTGCGTCTTTAAGTGCCTGTTCAGGTTCATAATCTGTGCCTTCATTTTCATTCCATATTTCAACGATCAAATATCCATCTCCTTCAAAAGAAATTGCATTGACGTTGTAAGTAATATCTCTAGAACTGCAAGCTGAGAATAGTAAAACAAGAGCAAACAAATAATATTTAGAACCCAGTATAGTTTTCATAGAAATTACCGCTGACTATTTTTAAATAGTAATATATTATATTTTTTGACCATTTATTTTAAAACCAATATGCCTAATGTAACATTCATTCCAGTCATTTGTAATCATTTTTGTTGGTAAAAGATAATTATTCAATCTATTTATTCTCTTTAAGATAACTTTGTTGCCTTGTCAATTATATATTTTATTCGGGATTAACTCGAAAGAATTATAATATTAATGTTCACTTTAGAACTCGAATATCTTTATCATTGTACTTTTGAACAGTGTTTATTTTTCTTTAATTCAAAAAGCTCTTGTGTGACTTTTGATGTTGGGCTTATAAGATCAAGTATTAAATTATTGTCAATTCTTGTGCCATTTGATATTATCCACCCAACTCTTACATTATTTACATCGCTGAACTTCTTTTATAATTTACTTTTTGCAGAATGGATAGAGAATATAATTATGAGGTTGAAGTAATTCTAGTATTCTTGAAGCATTTTTAAGTTTTCAACCTATATAACTAAATTTAGAATACAATTTCAAAACCATTTTGTTCATTTAAAACTGATTGTCCTAATAAAACATGGCTTGATTATCGAATGGGTTAACAGATGGGTTAATGAGTTTAATTCTTAGGATTTTATGTAATTATTTCCAGAATAACAGGTAGTCTTTTCATTTTACTATGTTTTACTCTCGGGCAAATAATTGCCAAGGGTTCATTAATGGATGCTTCATCTAAAAAAATTGAACACTGCTCTTTTGTACCTTTTCTAATAATTTTTATTTACCTGATATTTTTCTATTGGTTCAGCGGAAAACGGAATTACTAAAATTGCTTCACTATTAACTCAATGACATTTCTTTAATCACGTCTGTGGGATTTTTATATTTCAAGTAACCGTAAGGCATTACATTTAATTTTCTGGAGATTACTAACGGAGTCATTTGAGAATCAGAAAAATAGAATTTAGAATGGGCAATCATATCATTCATTGAACCAAGAATACCACGATTGTTGGTTTTGCATATATCAATTATTTCAATTTTATCAGTGATGAATCTACTAACCACATTTTCAGATCCATCTTTCTTCAATACTTCAGATAAATTATGAATGGCAGATCCAAAAAATGTTTTTATATCGTTTATTCCTTTACCTGGAAATAAAACAGAATATAATGAATAGGCATTTGTGAATAGCATATATTGAGATCTGTCTGCTATAAATATATGGGCATACCATTCATCAAAAGCGGAAATCTTGCCATCATATTCAGGTAATGATTTTATTTTTAGCTTGTCAGCAAGTTTTCTTGTTAGCCTAAGAACCATAAATATTAAATATTTATTTTTTTATATAAGCGTTTAGACCAACTACCACGGGTTTGCCATCAATTACACAATCCGTAACCACATTACCGTGTGTTGTTGCTACCACCAATGTTTTGCCAGATGCGCTGGGTGTTGGCTCTTGTAAATCAATGCTGATGATGAGCTTTCCATTATCTATTTTAACTTCCATATTGTTCTTCTCCAATGATTTTTTATTTAGTTTTAATTATACAAATGCAAAAACGCTGTCCGTGAAGAGCGTCTTGTTATAAGGCATTTTCATATTAACTTTTTGATCAAATCAATCATCGTATCAATTTGCCGATCAACAGATGAGTTTGATAATTCAAGTTTTTGTTTTAGTTCAATACTATTTATCGGGAGTTTTAAGTCTTTTACAATAAATGCAACCCAATTAGAAACATCGATATCAGGTTTATGTCCAAGGTATTTACGATACCACTTTTCTGAAAGAAAAACTATGTAATCTCTTCCTTTTGTAATTGAAAATAAAGCAGTTGATTTTGTTGGTAGAGTAGACTCTTTAGAAAATACTCTGAATGAAAATCCCTTTGGACTATTTGTATCGATATAATATTTCCCAGGTTCGGCTCTAATTAGATTCTGATCTGGTTTAAAGTCTTCCAAAGCGTATAATAATTTGTTTACAAATGGTTGGTTCAAAACCTCATCGCTGACTGGAATCCTTGAGTAAGAAATAATATTGTTCGAATAAGTTTCGATTAGTTTAATTAAATATTGTGCTGATAAAACTTTTTGCTTATTACTTAGCGTATCTAATTTGCTTGAGAGAAAGACACTAATTTCTTCTAAGCTTAAATCTGATTTATGAAAAGACTTGCCAGTTATCGAGAATATTTTTGTTTGGTCACTCTCATATTTGTAACGATACGTTGAAAGCTGAGATTTATTTTCATCACCTAATTCAACTTCAATATATCCAATAGTTCTATCAGCATCTTTCACAATTAAATCAGGTCGGTCACCAGATAAATTTTCTGTTGGATAAATAATAGCTGATACGGGTAACTGAAGTTCTTCACAAAACCATTTATGAAAACCTTCATCCATTTGAAGATGAAACAGAGCTAAATTTACTCTGTTTTCAGGTTTCGCAATATCTTCTCTTACAAAAATATCTTTCATCGATTAAGCCTTATAACAGCGCGGCAACTAACAAGCGGCGGTGCCGTTTACCTTTTTTATTTTTTTAATTGTGTCGCTATTTAAACTATTTTTTTATTTATCTATTTACTTTTTATTTATTGATGTGGTTAGTCGGTTTTAGAATTAATCATCATTCTTCATCTTCCTCTTGTAACTAATTTTTATCGTAATAATTATAATATTACGTGTTATTTTCATTTCTTTTTTTATTTGAAAAAATCATAATTATTTCGTTTGTCTTTTTTATTTTTATTGGAATCATTGTATTGGTATAATTCCGTTCCGGTCCCGTATGGATTAGTTATACTATTTGGACTATATGGATTACCATATTTCCCATATGGATTTTTCACGCTATTGGGATTATAAGGATTTCCGTATTTACCATAAGGATTATTAATACTTTCAGGATCAAACTGATTTCTATTAACTCTTCCTAAATAGTTTCCTTCTCGGTCATATAATTTTGGTGAATCCGTAGAACCATAAGGATTAGTAACGCTTTCATTGCTATATGGATTTCCATATTGGCTATAAGGATTATTAATACTTTGAGATGAGTAAGGATTTCCATATTGTCCGTAAGGATTTGAAACACTATTAGGATCATATGGATTATTATTAAAGTTTCCTAAGTAATTTTTATCTTTATCAATTAAAACAGGTGAACCACTAGGGCTAGGTCTTGTTTTCTTTGATTTTTGGGCCTGTGAAAGAATTTCAGATGAAGTAAAAAACAATAGTAATAACACTAAAAAAAGTTTAGGCAGATAATTTAATGCTTTCATAATAACCTCTTTCTTTAAAATATTTATTTATCAAGTCTTATACCACATAACGCTGTGTTATGTTAAAACGCGTTTTATTTTTTATTTACCTATTGACTTTTTACTTACCTGTCCACGTTTTGTATTAAATATGTTTACCGTGATGCTTTAGCTATTAATAATCTAGTGTAAGTATTCTTCCTTTTGTAAAACTAAAAAACTTCTCTTTATCTGCTATTTCCACGCCGTCCATTAAATCTTGCTCTGTTTTTCCAGCTGCTTTTAAACAACCTGGACAAGCCATTATTGTTATTCCTTTTGTCAATAGTTGATTTAATTGTGTTTTTGAGCTTGGGAAGTGTGAATAATTGAAATCCTCTGAATCTTTCAATACTGCTTCGATTCCATTAATATCGAAATATATTATTACATCTTTATTTTCAGCCATTTTTACAGCCATCTGCAAGCCCATTAATAACCGGTGCAGATCATCTGAACCGTGGCTAATATGAACAAAAACTCCATCATTTTCTGTATCGTTTTTAACAAGTGCTTCTTCTTTACAACTTTGCAGAATGATAAAAGAAAACGCTAAAAGTATTACAAATAATCTTTTCATTATTGTCTCCAATATTTTTGTTGATATTTTATGGTATAACGACCTGTTATGTTAAAACGCCAGTGTTATTCAACTATTTTCTTTTTGAATCTATCATCCGCTTCAATCTCTCCCTATACGGATCCCCCTCCTGGCATCGTCGGTAGGTAAATGGAGGGTATGTACATATGTGCAGTTGAAAATTAACGGAAATAATCTATAAAGTCCAATACAACTTACATTTTTATGTGATTACCTGTTGACACAGGCTGAGCAGATTCATATTTTTACACAGCGGCTAGCGCTAAGGTTTACCCCCAGACCTTGCGTTAGAGCTGGCCCCGTCAATGAAAGTTGATGGGGTTTTTTATTGTCACTGCCTTCAGCATAAAAATATTTTGTAAGAAATTTCGGTTAGACGACAGTAAATCACACCCATTCTGAAAAAAAGTTAATGACTTTTTAACCCCGCGCTGGCATTAAGACCTAAACAAAATTCTCACAATAAGATCCAAACACATTTAGCAATACTTTATAAACACGAAATAAAAATCGCTTGTTTTCAAAGGGTCGAATACAAAAGTGATAGAAATAGATACAAAATTGGTAGACAAATAGTTTTCCAAACCTTACCATATAGGTAGTAATTAATATTTTTTTTGACCCGGATTTATCCATTCAGGCTTAACGAAAGGACAAGAAATGAAACCAGCAGAAAATGATGAAGTTGATGAGATGATTCCGCCGGATTTTTATATGAGTCAGAATTATCCCAATCCCTTTAAAGACAGTACATTAATAAAGTATTGTGTTCCTTATAAAATGAAAGTTAGAATAACAGTTTATAATCCTTCAGGAGAATTAATAAAAGTATTAAAAGATGAAGTACACGAACCCGGCACTTACGAAGTAGAATTTTACGTGGC
>Ga0114946_10000416_pt1 | contig 28100 bp, 12 predicted proteins | sample WalLakDeSediment_FD_88676 | JGI IMG/M metagenome (GOLD analysis project Ga0114946, IMG submission 88676) | Lake sediment microbial communities from Walker lake, Nevada to study Microbial Dark Matter (Phase II) - Walker Lake 11/02/13 Deep Sediment | ecosystem: Environmental > Aquatic >... | reverse complement strand
TTCCCTTGTTTCGACTAATAAAACCGAAGGTAAGCAAGAGCTTTTTCTTTTCGAGTTTGAAATCTTTTTTTGTTTCGCTTTGCGAAAATTGCAAATCGGGTACCCCATGTTCAATAAATGCAATTTTCTCCTTTGGAACGCCATAAATATCTATGAGAAATCCTATGGCCTTCTGGCTCATAACCACCACACGGTTAGCCATTTTGCATATTTCCTGCAAAACTAATTTCTCGTTGTACGAAGGCTTTTTAATAATGGTATGCAGGGTTACAATAAGGGGAATTTCCAGGCGATGAAGCAAGGGGAGTATATATACGCCGTTTTGCCCGCCATAAATGCCAAATTCATGCTCGAGGATACAACAATCGGCACCGCTGAGATTAATGTACTTTACCGCCGACAAATAATCTTTTTGCGATTCCTGGTTTATGGTTAGTTTTACTTCCTGCGGATATGCGTAGTTTTGATCAAAGTCGTTCATTGCTACAACGAAACTTTCATTTTGTTCGTCGTTCTCATTAGCTCCGGTTATGGCGTTGTAAAGGTCATTTGTAAAAGTTCCTATGCCGCACTCACGCGGAGGGTAAGTCCCTATATAAACATTTTTCATGGTAATGTGATTAAGTGGCTGTTTAAGAAGGGCTTATGTGTGCTGCTTGCCTAATTGCAGGTACCGGTTACACCTTTTTCCTTATCCATTCACGAAGTTACCTATTTGGCTGGCCTTTTCCAAATATTTCTATAAATGCTTTTCTGAATGCTGTTTAAATACAAAAAATACTGATAAGGGTTTAGTGCATGAAGCCTTGAGGTTTGCGGGCTTCGTCAGTATTCACTGTTACGAATGCTGATGCGGACTGCAAAACCAGAAGGGCGTGACCCTTACAAAGCCAAACCTGAAGAAATTGCAAGGTGAACAATTTTAATAAGGAGGCAGATTGCAGGGGAGGGGGTGAGAGATGCGGAGTTTATCCCGCATTATGCGGGAGTGGGATTGTCAACTTAAATTTTAATGGTCGAAGTTCGGGGAAGCTTACATAAAAGTTAACCTAGAGCACAAACCTAAGTAAACCCACTAACAGCAATGGCTTATACACGCTGTTAGCATGCGGTTATTTTTATATTTTTCTTTTCCTTGGAGTTGTAAAATAATGAAATAATAGTTGCAAGACACATAATTATTCTCATTGATATATGAGAAGGAAGGTCAAGCATGTTTAGCTTATTTGCCTGAACAATTATATTATATGATATATCTAAGATCAAGAGTGCAACTAAAACCCAACCTAAAGAATATCTTCTTTTTACAAAATAAACATATCCTAATACTAAATATATTGATCCAGATATTATAGAGTAAAATCCAATATGGTAAAAATCAAAAAAACTTATTATAGACAACCCAGCTAGAAATTGAAACATAATTGATAAACCAAATAATTTGTTTCTGTAAATATTATATAAATCTTCATATGGGGTTCCATTTATCAGAAAAGTGAGTTTAGGTTCGCTAAATAACTGTTTATCAAGCACTATAAATAGTATATTCCCGTTTAAAATGAATGACTTGCCAATACGCAATTCATCTTTATTCATAAATTCTCCAATTTTTTTCGCATTTTGAAATACACTTAGATATGAATAATCTTCTTCCCATTCAACTTGAACGCAATTAGAATTATCACTACTTAGAAATAGTTGTTTGGATTTCATAAATTTTCAATCTTGTATAATAAGTAGATTTAGGTAGACAATTTAAAACTCCTTAATACATACTAACGTCAGTTCGTTTCATAACCCCGCCGGGATTCTCAATTTATTTCCAAATATAAACGTATTGATCAAATATTTAATGTTTCTCGTGTGAATGCCTGCAGAGGTTGTCAATACGTAATTCCCCCCCCCCCTTATTTAGCCACATTAGCGCCTGGCGGCCCACCTGCGGCGGGTAAACCCACCTACGGCGGGTAAACCGGCAGGCTGGGATTAATTCCGCTACGCTCCATGAGGGCTTCGCCGATGCGGGCTGTCCCGTTCGTGGGGGATCCACTGCTATCTTGCCTTAGGCGAGACAAAACTACCACTTTACCCCGTCCCGTCTCTTTTTACGGGGTTGGCTATACCATGTTGGCGTTTCGTTGGTTTTAATTCGACTATCCGATTTTTCTTTCCCCAAACTCTTGTCCATGGTGTATTTATACTTCCTTATTAAAATCCTTTGTAAACTGAAAAATAGCCATTAGTAAATCATACGTTGCTTTATATACAGGTAGTTCATTGTAATGTGTCATTTTTCAGAAAAAAATCGATCACTTCGCGGCAATAGTCCAATTAATCAAATAGTCAAATACACTATAAATCCATCAAGCAGCGGACGGATAAACCTAACTCCTTATAGTTGTGGCCCATGCTTAAGTAGCCGGTATTGTAGGTCATGGCTCGGTACCAGCCGTAAGTGGAATTGGACTCGGTAGCACTCCACCAGTAACCGTAGCCGCCAAGGTTGAAAACTGAACCAATGTGGCTGCGGTAACCGCCCGGAAGGGCTGTAAAACTGGTTTCGTTGGTTGCACCGGTATTGGGGCTATTCCAATGAGTAGTTCCTGTTTCTTTTAGTTTACCTCCGGCTACGCTTGTGCCACCCAAATAATCTGTCAGTTGTGTCCACTCATCAACGCTGGGCAAGTGCCAACCTGCAGGGCATACGCCTTTTACTCCACTTGGGTTGGCGGTGCTGCTTGAAGAGCCTGCCATGGCTGCCGGCCAGTTGTATAACACGCCGTAAGTGGTATAATTGGATGTAGCTTTGGCAGTTGTTACATTTGTACCAACATAACCATAAACATAATAATATGGTGTTGTATTCGAACCTGTGGCTGGACCTACAACGCTTGGCAGGTATTTCAAGTTTTCTGCCATCCATACCTGGTTGCCGATTGTTACAAATTTATACACGTTGCCGTCGCGTAAATCGGTAAATGTTCCAGTACCTTGTTGTGTGGTAAAAGAAATGGCACTTCCATAACCTGTTCCATTACTGTTGGTGGCATAAGCGCGCACATAATAAGTTGTATTCGCTGATAAACCACTAATATTACTTACAAAACTACCGGCGCCTGTGGCGTCTGTTGTTTTGTTGTCTGATATTGTCGGTGTTTGTCCTGTGCTCCAACAGACACCACGTGCAATTATGGTTGCACCCCCGTCAGAAGTGATGTTTCCACCACTTATTGCCGTAATCGGTGTTATGTCAGTAACGGCTGTTGTTGTCAATTCTGGAATGTCATTGTCATCATCTTTTTTGCAACCGCTTACTGATACTAATAATACTCCCACTATTAGTAATGGGTAAATCAAAAATCTTGTTTTTTTTCTCATTTTAGTAAATTTAATTGGTAAAACTCAATTTTATTTATCGGTGTTTGTTACTATTTTCTGTCTATCGCCAGGCATATTCCAATGAACGCTAACTCGTTTATATACGCACCCCGAACCCCAAAAAGGTGCACTAATTATTCTATATAGGGATGTATTGTGCACCTTTCCGGGGTTTAGGGGTGCACAATATATTTTTCAAAAATAGGAATTTTCAAATATAGACCAACAAAATAAAACCCCGGAAAAGCTTCTAAATCTTCCTTGCCTTATAGCCCGCTTTTACCAGCAGTTCAACGGCTTTGTCGCGCACATCGCCCTGCAGTATGATCTCGCCGTCTTTGGCCGAGCCGCCTACGCCGCATTTGTTTTTAAGCATTTTGCCCAGGGCTTCCAGGTCGTTTTCGCTGCCAATGAAGCCGCTGATCAGGGTGGCGGTTTTGCCGGCACGGCCTTTCTTGCTGATCTGGGCCTTCAGGTTTTGCTTTTCGGGGGGCAGGGTGCCGGCTTCTTTCTCCGTAAGGTTGTAATTAAGGCCGGGATTGGTAGAGTAAACGATATTGTGCAGGGTGTTTTTTGCTTTTTTCGACATGGCTCTTTGATTATCGGGGTACTACCACATTCAAAGATAGTGGATTCACTTTTACTTGCAAAACCTTTCCGGCTTCGAGGGGCTCTCCATCAACGTGGCAGTTTTCTGGTGCTTCTTGCAGCACGGTTATTTCTGATGTTTTAATGTATTCCACATAGTGGGTGCGGTCAATGAGCTTGAGCATAAGCATTTGCCCCAGCAGGGGCGCTTCGATCAGGGGCACCTTCGAAAGGATGCACACATCGAGCAGTCCATCATCGGCCCGGGCATCGGGGGCAATAATGGCGTTGTTGCCAAACTGGTTGCTGTTGGCAAAGGTTATGAGCAGGGCCTTTCGGGTAATCTCCCCGCCCTGGTATTTCAGCTTATAGGTGCGGGCTTTGTAGTTAGGGTATTCCTGCAGCACCAGCTTGAAGTACGACCAGAACCCCCGCCTTTCAGCCTTGGCAAACTCTGTGGCCACATGGGCATCGAAGCCGGCCCCGGCCACATTGCAGAAGAAATGCCCGTTAAGGGTGCCGGTATCTATTTTTCTGGAGTGGAATTGGTTCAGGCACTCAATGGCGCGGTCGAGGTTAAAGGGAATATGCAGGTAATGCGCCAGCCCGTTGCCCGAACCCGACGGAATGATGCCCATGCGTGTTTCGCTGCCTGCCAGCCCTGTGCCTGTTTCATTCACCGAGCCATCGCCACCTACGGCCACCACCAGGTCAAGGCCTGCCTGCGCAGCTTCGCGGCTGAGCTCTTCCACATGTCCTGCGTATTGCGAAAAAACGATCTCATGCTGGAAGTGCCTGCGATCAATTTTTTGGTGCAGCAATTCCTTAATGCGGGTCTTGTTGCTGATGCCGCTCACGGGATTTATTATGATCAGCGCCTTTTTCAATGGTCGGTATTTTTAATTGATTTTGAGCCTGTTGTGATGCATCCGGTTGTTAAAGGTCTGTATAATGGCCTTAAGCCTGTGGCTCATTTCAAAAACTAATTCAGGCTCTTCTTTGGCCAAATTGTTAATGAGCATTTTGTCCTCATGATAGCGGTACAGGCCTATGATCATGTCATCTCCAAAATGCAGGGTGTAATCCTGCTCTATGATCTGGTAAATATCGTCGAGCAGGTGAAAGGCTTTTCTTTGTGCTGCGGGTTCAAACAGGCTTAGGCCGAAGGCCAGGAAGTCATGGTTATAATTGAGATAATCGAGCACGCTGGGCATTATGTCGATATGCTGGGCCGGTGAGCGGGTGTCGATCTGGCCCCAGTTTCTATCGGAATTGAAGAACACAAGCGGCACCCTGAAAATCCCCGTTCTGCTCTGGTATTCAGGATACTGTGATTCTGAGGTATGGTCGGCCGTGATCACGAACAAGGTGTTTTCGTACCACGGCATTTTCGAGGCGGTTTTAAAAAACTGCCATAAAGCATAGTCTGCATAACGAATGGAGCGGTGCACTTCGAGCGGGCCTGGGGCAAACAACTCAACCTTGTTTTTCGGTATGCTGTATGGATGGTGCGAAGAAAGCGTGAAGATGGTGGCAAAAAAGGGCTGTGTATTCTTATTCATCACCCTGGCTGCATATTGCAGAAAGGGCCCGTCGTAAATGCCCCAGTGTCCGTCAAAGTCGGTTTCATTGTTGTATTCTGTCCGGCCGTGGTATTCATTAAATCCTGCCTTGGCGGCAAATTTGTCGAAGGCCATGGTGCCGTTGGTACCCCCGTGAAAGAACTGACTCACATAGCCTTTTTTCCCCAGCTCCAGTGGCAGGCTGTGAATAGGGTTTGCAGAAAATTCTGACAGTATGAAACTCATCTTCATCAGGTGTGGTATAGAAGCGGTAATCGCCGGCATGGCTTCAATAGATCTGGTGGCGTTGGCGAAGGCGTTGGTGAAGTTCAGGCTTTGCCCCATCAGCGAGTCGAGAAAGGGCATATAGCTTCCGCCCTTCGGGAAAAGGTGGGGGCTCAGCACAGCCGAGTATTCTGCAGAGAAGCCTTCCAGAATTATGATGACCACATTCTCAGGCCTGAAAAGGCTGTCGGCAATTCTATCACTGTAAAGGTGAATGGGGTTGAACCCTGCCAGAAGTTCCTCTTCGCTTTCAAAATATACTTCCTTATTGATGGTTTCCCTGCCAAGGGTTTTTATTATGCTGAAGGGTGAATTGATGATCAGCGGTGTATATTGTGCCCCGGCATATTTTGCTGCACTTACAACATTGATTGGTTTGGGTTGCAGCCCACCTCTGGCGCCCATAATAAAAATGACCAGCAGCAACAGGCTCCATGGCAGCTGGGCAGCATGGAAGCGCCACTTCAGGTCTTTGCGGCTTTCGTGCTTCAGCGCCTTGGTGGGATAGTAGAAGCGGATCAGCAACCAGATGAATACAAACCCCAGCAGCACCACCTGCCAAAAGTCGCGAATGTAGGAGGGAAGCAGGTGTGCAAAGTCACCGCCGGTGCCCAGGTATGAGAATATCTCTGAGTTTATTCGGGTACTGGAGAACCTGAAATACACCATGTCGGCTACATTTACACCAAGGGCAAAACTGTTTACGATGTAAAAAAGCCACCGCATGGTTCGGCGTGGCACCTTACGGCTCTTTCCCCGTAAGGGAAGCAAATGAAAAAGGATAAATGGTGCATTGATTATTAGTACCGTGGCCACATCAAACCTGAAACCATTCAAAAAAAGCCCCGTGGCAGGCCAAAAATCCAATGGCGGAAAAGAACCGCTATTGAACAAATAGAATATGATGCGGCTTATAAATAGTAAGGCTGTCACCATAAATAATCGCCAGAGCAGCAATGTGAAACCACCCTCAGAAATGGCATCACGAATTTTCTCGCGAATTTTTCCGGAAATCATATCCCAGGATTATTTTGAAAACACTGGCTTGGGGAGCTGGTTTTACCAGAAATGCAAAGATAAGGAAAATATATTGCCATACTTTTTGTAATTTGGTGACCAAACATTGCGGCCGGCAAGGCAAACAGCAATTGGTTAAAACCAGCATTTGAAAAAGTCAGCCAAATACCTGAAACTTATCCTGAGGTGGCCCTTACGCCTGCTGCTTGGCCTTTTCTTACTTTTTTTGCTGGTTACCATTCTGCTGCAGTTTCCGCCGGTGCAGACCAGAGTAAGCCAGTCGGTCATATCCAGGTTTTCTTCGCGTACCGGCACTGAAATGTCGTTGCAGAAAATTTCCATCCGTATCCCTTTTGGCATTGGGATCAGAGGCCTGTATGTTGAAGATACCAAGGGCGATACCTTGTTCTATGCCGGAAATGTGAAGGTTGATGTGAACATGTTTGCTTTGTTGAGCAACCGCATAAAGGTTAGCAATGTGTTCCTGGGCGAAATTGTTGCAAATATTACCCGCCTGGAGCCTGACACGGTTTACAGCTATGCATTTATAATTAATTCCCTTTCGGGGAAAGAGAAAGACCCGGGGCCTGCCAACCAGAAAGAAAAGGAGTCCGCTCACTGGAGTTTTGAACTGGGAAAACTTGAGATCAGAAACGCCCGGGCGCGCTTTGCCGATTATTTTTCGGGCATCGACCTGCAATCATCTATTGGAGGCTTTTCTACATCCGTTGAAAATTTTAACCCTGCCGATTTTAGCTACAACCTTGGAAATACTGCCATTAAAGACACACGCATTGCACTGGCGCTCAACGAACCTGCCAGACCTTCTGAAGATACTGAGATAGAACCAACTGAAATGGATCTGGGTTTAAGGCAATTGAAGGTGGATGGATTTACCTTTGATCTCAATTCGCATAAAGGACAGGCCTTGCATACTAACATCAATCAGCTTCTGATTCTTTCGCGAAAGCTTGATATAACCCGTCAGCAGATTGAAATTGAGAAGTTCTCACTGGATGGTTTGCTTGTGGAAATGAAACTTACCGAAACGGAAGGAGATGCGCAGGAAGTTGCCGACCAGCTGTCAGAAGCCGCCGGGTTTCGCTGGGCCGAAAACTTCGACTGGTTTTTTCTGGCCGATAAGCTGGAGTTGCGCAATGCCGAAGTGGCCATTTCAACCCTGGGAGCCACGTCAATGGCAAACACTTTTGTTGCCGGGAATTTCCGCTTCAGCGATCTCGAATTTCTTGCCGAAAACCTGCAAATTACGCCGGAGATCATCAAGCTTCGGCTCGAAAACATGAGAGCCCGATCAGGAAACGACTTTCAACTGAACCGCCTTGCGGCGGATATTGAACTGGGTGATGTCTTGCGAATTACCAATTTGAACCTCGAAACAGGCCTGAGCTTGTTGCAGGGTGATATCAATGCAGGCGTTAGCCCGCTGCAATTTCCGCTTAAAAACATTGAAAAGGCCCCCATTAACCTGAACATTAGCCGCGGCCGAATTGGCACTGATCTGGCCTTTTTTGCACCCGGACTGCGTGACTATTTTCATGCCGCCGACCGTGTTTTGTTCGCTGCTAAAGCTTCCGGAACAACCAGCAACCTGCTTATTGACACCCTTTGGGCCGAAGGCCCTGGCGTTTTCACATTTGCCCTTGGCGGGAATGTTAAGAATTTGTTTGATATTGAAAACCTCGAGCTGGCTGTGCCTCAGGCCTTGCTTACTGCCAGTCCGAAGAAAATCCGGCGTTTTATTCCTCAAAACCAATTGCCCGAAAACCTGGCTTTTCCCGATAGCATCAAACTGGTGGCCAGCGCAAAGGGTAACATGCGCCAAATGTTAGCAAGCATTGACCTTTCCTCTTCTTTTGGTGGTATGTTTATGGATGCCACATTTACCGATCTTATGGCAGATAACCCGGGCTACGAAATGCAGTTGCAGCTTGCAGGCTTTGATCCCGGTAAATTGCTTGCGCAGGAAGAAATGTTGGGGCCTGTTAGTGCCTTGATTGACGCGAAGGGAACAGGTCTTGACCCGGAATCCTTGACTGCCCGCTTTAACCTTTTGGTTAGCCAGGCTTGGGTGTATGGATATGAATATAAAGACCTGAATGTGAACGGAGAAATTGCTGCCGGCGTGATGAATGCTACCATTGATTACCTTGATGAGCATTTGGGACTAAAGGCTACCAACCGCATTGCTTTTGCCAGCGAGCAGCCACACATTATTGCCAATTGGCAAATCACCCATCTAAATCCGCATGCCCTTAAATTTACTGATGATGAATTTATTATTCGCACCGAGCTTACAACCGATCTGAAACTTACCCAGCCCTTATTTGCCGAAGGCAGCCTGCAACTGCGCAATACCCAGGTACTTTCGGGCCAGGACTTGTTTGCGCTGGATAAACTTGAATTGACATCCGGTTTTTCAGACAATCTGTATCTTTTGAATGCGGCGTCTCCCTTGTTCAACCTTGCTTTTCGCGGAAGCGCAAGCCCACTCGAAATGCCCGAAATGCTTGCCAGTCATTTTGCCAGCCTTATGGGCACCGAACCTGATACCCTTTCGGCGGAAGCCGCAAAAGGAAGTTTTGAATTTGAAGCGGAAATTTTGCCTTCGCCTTGGTTTACAGAACTTTTGTTGCCCGACCTTTCCTTTTTTGAACCCATTGTTTTCAGTGGCAATTTTTATGGCGAGAGGAGTGAACTTTCGTTGAAGGCAGGTCTGCCTTTGCTGCATTATGGTAACCTGACCTTTAAAGGGTTCTCGCTGGATGCCGATAGCTGGGCCGGCGCGGCCTATGTTACTGCCCGGCTGCCCTTGCTTGAAGGAGATGGGTTCCAGATCCGCGATTTTACCCTTGACGCCTTGTTTCGCGACAGTCAGTTAACATTCAGCCTTGCTTTCAGCGACCGTGAAGATGCGCAATGGCTCAACCTTTCAGGAAGACTTCGCCGCGAAGGGGAGGTTTTCCATTTCTCACTGAATGAGGACTTGCTCATAAACCGCGAGCCATGGAAGGTCGCCACCGACAACCAGATCGCTTTTGGCAAGGAAATTCTCAAAGTCACCAACTTCAGGCTGGGCCAAAACGACCAATATCTCTTTGCTCAAAGCCGGGAAGAAGAAGATGGATTCGCTCCGCTGGATATCAGTTTCAGTCGTTTTGACATCGGGCAGTTTTTTGCTTACGATGATAAACCAATTGCCGGAGGAACACTTCATGGTGATATTACCTTTAACCAAATGTTTAATGGACTGGCTTTTTTGTCGGACCTGAGCATCGATCGCTTTTCATTCCGTGGCGATACCATTGGCGATATTCATGTGCTGGCAAGCAATCCCCAGCCTGACCAGTATTCGCTGAAAGCCTTGGTCAGTGGCTTTGGCAACGAAGTGGAAGTAGAGGGTACTTATCGTACTGGCGATCAGGCAGATATGGATGTAGAGCTGCGCCTGCGCGAGCTAAACCTCAGTACAGTTGAAGGGTTTACGGCTGGGCAACTGACTGATTTGCAGGGACAATTGACAGGGAGTCTCAGGGCCAGGGGAAGCCCTGCAAGCCCCGCGATTAACGGATCATTGCGCCTTAATCAGGCCGCATTCAGGGTTGAGTTAATTAACGCACCTTACCGCATTCTTGATGGGCAGATAAACTTTGATCGCAACATCATTCGCTTCCAGAACTTCACCTTACTCGACAGCCTTGGCCGGAGTGCCACGCTGGCCGGAAGCCTTAACATTTCCGATTTTGCCAATCCGGCCTTTAACCTTAACCTGAACTCTCGCAACTTCCTGCTGATGAACGTACCCGAAGGGCAGAACGAGCTTTTCTCAGGCCGCATGTTTATTGACAGTGACCTTTCGCTGCGCGGAAACCTTACCAGCCCGGTGGTGGAAGGCCGCCTTAAATTGAACCAGGGGTCTTTCTTCACTTTGATTGTGCCGCAGACCGTGCCCGAAGCCATTGGCGATGATGGCGTGGTTGAGTTCGTTTCGCTTCGCGATACCCTTTTTCTTGGAATGGCGCATGCTGCCCAGCCCGACCCACTCATTTCGGCCTTCCGAAACCTGAACATGAGCGTGAATGTGGAGATCGATCCGCAAACCGACGTAAAAGTAATCATTGATGAATACGCAGGTGATTACCTGCAGGTGAAGGGTGGTGGTATGCTAAGCTATGGTATTGATCCCGGAGGGCGAATCTCTCTTTCGGGCCGCTATGAAATAACTGATGGCAGCTACTTGCTGACCTTTTACGATGTGGTCAGCCGTAACTTTCAGATACAGCGCGGCAGCAGTATTGTGCTCACCGGCGATCCAATGCAGGCTCTGGTTGACATTACGGCCATATACAGCCTTCGTACATCGGCCCGCGAACTCTTTGAATCGCCCATTGCTGGAACCACGGTCGATCCGGCATTGCGCCAGCAATATCCTTTCCAGGTATTTTTAAAAATGCGCGGCGAGTTGCTCAACCCTGAGATCAGCTTTGAGATCGGGCTTCCCGAAGCCAATCAGAATGCCATGAATGGCCGCTTGCAAAGCCGCCTCAATGAGCTCAGCCGCAACGAGTCAGAACTCAACAAGCAGGTGTTCGCCCTGCTGTTGCTTGGCCATTTTGTTCAGGAGAACCCCCTGGCATCAATGGGAGGGGTAGGCGGATTCAGCACCACTGCCCGAAACAGCGCCAGCCGTATACTCTCGCAGCAGCTAAACCGAATTTCTGACCAAGTCATCAGGGGCATTGACCTGAATTTTGAAATCGAATCGTACGAAGATTTTACTTCCGGTGAGGCTGCCGGCCGCACCGAGCTGCAGGTAGAAGTGTCGAGAAACTTCTTCGATGAACGCCTGCGCCTGACCCTGGGCGGAAACATTGAGCTGGAGGATGAAACCCGCCGTCAAACCAAGCCCGGCGAAATTGCAGGCGACTTCCTGCTAGAGTACCTGCTGAACCCGCAGGGATCCCTGATCCTGCGCGGCTTTCGCAAAAAGGATTTCAGAGACCTGTTTGATGGCGAGGTAATCCAAACCGGCGTTTCACTGCTTTTGACAAGGAGTTACAACCAATTGCGCGAACTATTCATGAAGAAGGAAGAGTCGACGGAATTGACCCCTGATGAAAATGACGAATTTGATGAAAATGACGAATAGAAGCTCAAAATACCTGCTTTTTTTGCTGGCTTTCCTCCTTTTTATGGGTCAGGGCTGCTCTAATCTCCGTTACCTTGAGGAAGGGCAGGAACTGTATACCGGCAGCCGCATCAAATTTAAGCATGAAGACAAGATTTCAGGCTTGTCGAAGGTTGAATCAGAACTTGAAAGCGTAATGCGGCCTGAGCCCAATGCCACTTTTATGGGGATGCGCACTCGTTTGTGGCTCTACAATGTGGCTGGCGAGCCCACCGGACGCGGCATCAGGCACCTTATGAAAAATCGTTTCGGCCGCCCACCGGTGCTATTCGATGATGTTTCCGTGCCGCGCACCACCCGGCTATTGGAAAACCGCTTGCGAAACCTGGGCTTTTTTGATTCAAGCGTCGATTACGAGGTCAGGCAGAAGAACCAGAAAACTTCAGTCAATTATACCGTTTCGCTCAGGCCGGCATACACTTTTAGTGAATTACTCCCTTTGACAGAAACTGACACCCTTTCAAGACACATAAATGAAACCCTTGATGCCAGCCTGATAAAACCCGGTGATCACTACCGCCTGCAAACCCTGCGCGAGGAGCGCGAACGCATCGACCGCCAGTTAAAACGGCAGGGATTTTTCTATTTTCACCCTGATCATATTATTTTCAGGGCAGACACTACCATTGGTGACCGCAAGGTTGAAGTGCACACTGCCCTGAAACCCGACAACCCGCCCCAGGCAGCACGGTCATACCGAATTGGCAACGTTTATGTGTTTGCCGACTATTTGCTCAATGTTGCACAGAATGGACGCCGGGCCGATACCATCAAGCTCAGGGATGGGCTGTTTTTGTTTGATCGCGAAGAGCAGCTCAAGCCCACAACCTTGGCCAATGCAATCTTTCTCAGAAGGGGAGAGGTTTACAATGTGGAAGACCACGACCGCACCCTGAATCACCTGCTCGGACTCGGGGTTTTCAAGTTTGTGAACATCCGATTTGAAGAAACCACAATCAATGGCATGCCTGCATTGGATGTACGGATTTTTCTTACCCCAGCCGAAAGGAAGTCTCTAAGCGCTGAGGTCAGGGGAGTGACCAAATCGAACAATTTTGCCGGGCCGGGCCTTAATGTGAGTTTCAGCAACCGCAATGCCATGGGCGGGGCCGAGCAGTTGCGCTTCACCACAAACACTTCCGTGGAAACACTTATTGCCCGTAATCAGGGCCCTGCCACCTCTGTGGAAGCAGGCCTTGAAGCAGAACTCATCTTTCCGCGCTTTGTCATTCCATTTAAAATCAGGCGCTCAGCACCAATACTTTTGCCAAGGACTAGCTTTTCGCTGGGCTTCAATTACCTGAACCGTACTGATGCTTTTAACCTTTCGGCTCTGCGTCTGCAATACGGCTATTCATGGAACCAGCGCATTGCTTCGAACCACAGGCTTTCACCTATCGTGCTGAATTGGTTTGCACTGGGTAGGATATCCGAAAACCTTGGCCCCGGCTTTTTTGAAGGCGAATTGTTGCGCAGAGGCCTTTTCGAACAGTTTATCATGGGCTCGGAATACTCGCTGACCTATAATTCGCAATTAAAGCGAAAGCGCACCAACGACTGGTATTTTAACCTGAACCTTGATGCCTCAGGTAACCTGGCACGCGCCCTGTTCAGCCTGGCCGGGGCCACCCCGGACCAAGAAGGCAGCTATAAGGTATTAGGGCAGAATTTTTCGCAGTATTCCAAAGCCGATATTGACCTTAGGTGGTATAACCAGATCGGTAAAGGACAACGCCTGGCTACCCGATTCATTGCCGGAGTGGGCGTCCCTTATGGCAATTCACAAACATTGCCGTACATAAAACAGTTTACCATTGGCGGGTCTAACAGCATTCGAGCATTTCACCCCCGTACACTAGGCCCCGGCGTCTATGAGGCACCCGAGGAATTGCAGGGTCGCTTCAATATCTATCAGAGCGGCGAAATAAAACTTGAACTCAACCTTGAATACCGTTTCGACATTACCCGCTTTGTAAAAGGGGCCTTCTTTTTGGATGCCGGCAATGTATGGCGCCTCAAGGAAGATGAAAAGACACCGGGAGGAGAATTCTACTGGAACAAGTTTTACGAGCAGATGGCAGTGGGTACCGGAACCGGCCTGCGTATCGATGTCAACTTTTTTGTATTGCGCTTCGACTTTGCCTTCCCCTTGGTCGTTCCATGGGATGGGTGGAATATTCAACCTGTTCGACCTTTTAACAACGACTGGCGCCGCCAGAATCTTATCTTCAATTTGGGCATAGGGTATCCGTTTTAGATTAAAATCTTTTTGTATAGCCACCTCAGGGCTTGCTTAAATAGTTAACGTTTACCTAAAAGGTTTTTTTGGACCTTTGCGCCTCATTATCGGCTTTTGAGTCAAAAAAAATTACACTAATCCCCACCAAGAAGACACTAAAAACACTAAATTTCTGCCTTTAAAAATACTGGAGTAATACAATTCATTCGTGCCATAATTACACAAATCTTTTAAAAATTCCCGTATTTTTGGACGCAGAACAAATACGAAAACAAAAAAAACAACATTCTATGAAGAAAATTACAATTACATTTTTGTTCTCGGTTCTTCTGTTTTCCCTTGTTTTTGCAGAAGGACAAAAACAGGCAACATCTTTACCTATTAGCGTTGATTTTGAGCTTTTTAACGGGGTAAACCTTCCCGAAGTGTATCCCGGCTGGCTCGAAGGCAAGGGTGTTGGCACCCCTCAGATTATGAACGGTGCCTGGTACCGTGCTGATGTACTTTACGGTTCAGCCACTGCATCCGTTACTTTCGACTACATTGGCCTGAAGGACGAGTGGATCATCAGTCCTCAGTTTGTAGGCACCGAAACTACCAAGATCACCTTCATGGCCGCGCTGAGCCGCATATGGAACGACCCAAGCCAGGGGAATTTCAGTTTTAACGACAGTGTCAGCGTGCTGGTTTCGACCAGTGATTTTAATTTTGAACATGTGGTGCATTCCTTTAAATTCTCTAACCAGCCAAGCTGGATTCCCCAATATTATGATTTTGACCTTGGCCAGTTTGCGGGTCAAACCATCCGCGTGGCCTTTTATGCCACCAACGGTCAGGAAGCCAACAGCCTGGCCGCATTCCACCTCGACGATATTGTGATAAAAAACGCCGTGGCAATTGATGCTCTGGCTTTCAGCCTGATGGAGCCTTCAGAAACCTGTTGCTTTGAAGATAACCAGCCGGTGGTGGTCCGTATCAAGAACGATGGTCTGGAGGCAATCACTTCAGTGCCTGTAAGGGTTAGAGCGCGCAGCGCACTTACCCAGAACCTTTTCGGCGCTTACCATGGGGTGATCGATCCTGGTCAATACGTTGATTTTGAAGTGGGAACGCTTCAAAATACCCCTTTTGGAGAATATAATTTCAGCATCGAAACTGAGCACCCGGGCGATGGCTTTCCTGAAAACAATAAAAAAGCCAACATTATTAGGAACAACCCCGAATCCCTCGCACTACCGCTTCCTAAAATGAACTTTATCGGGTTCTATACTGACAACCTGGGAACCATTTATCCCGGCTGGTACGAAGCCCGCGGCAAGGATTACCCGCGAGTAAGAATGAATACTGACTGGCAGGGCAATAATTATGATGGTGCTCGCACCGCAAATGTTTATTTCACAGGTTTGGGAACTGAAGATTGGATGATAGGCCCCAAATTTACTGCCACTGAAAACCTTACCCTGAGGCTTAGGGCTGCCGTGCAATATGATCAGGGAACCACCCAGATGGGATCTGATGACAAGCTGGCCATCATGATTTCGACCGATTGCGGGGCAACCTGGGAACAAGCCACAGCTTTTGAAAGGGGAAGCGGCTTAACAGCCTCGCTGCATCCTTTCATGTTTACTTTTCCGCAATATGCAGGTCAGGAGATCATTCTGGCTTTTTATGCCACTACCGCAAACATTAATAACCCCGAGAGCTACCTCTTCCACATGACCGACATTGAGATCAAAAACCAGTTTGGAACCGATGCCGGCGTAACTGCCATACTGGCTCCGGGCAACTCCTGCTCTTTTTCAAATGCAGAACAGGTAATTGCGGAGGTGACCAACTTCGGCACACAAACCATTTCAAACTTCGATGTGGCATACAGCCTCAACGGTCAGGCCCCCGTGGTTGAAACCGTTAGTCAGAGCCTTGCCTATGGTGAAACCCTTGAATATACTTTCCAGGCTACCATCGACCTAAGTGCAGGTGGTGAGAATCAGATTTCTGTGTATACTTTACTAAGTGGAGATGAATTTGCCGATAACGATGGACTGTTAAATGTGCCGCTGCGGCTTTCATCATTCGACCTCTCCACTCAGGGTGCATATACCATGGGCTTTGAACCACATGAAGACTTTAGCGGTTGGCTGGTGCAGGATGGCAACAATGATGGGGTAATCTGGTCGCTTAATCCTGATCCGGTGCATGCCAACTCTGGGAGCCATTCATTTTCCTATTTTTCAAACCAGACCAGCGTTGCCAGCAACGACTGGCTCTTTAGCCCGTGCTTCAGCCTGCAGGCCGGCCTCACTTATTATGTTAGTTTTTATTACAAGAACCGCGCTACCAACTGGCCCGAAAGCCTAAAGCTGAACCTTGGAACAGCACAAGCAGGTTCAGGAATGAGTCAGCTGATCATCGACCTGGGGCAAATCAGCAACTCCGTTTATAATAAGGCAGCGGCAACTTTTTCGGTTGTCGAATCGGGCGAATATTATTTGGGCTGGCATGCATACGGACCAGCGGACCAGTTTGGAATGCACATCGACGACATTACCATTTACCGGGTGTTCGAGTATGACCTTTCAGTTACCAATTCTATTATTCCCAGGGAAAAAGACGAGAATTGCGGTTTACAACCAGCCGGCAGCATGCAGGTGGAGATTACCAATTTTGGAAGCCAGGCCGCCTCAGCCTACGGTGTTTCGCTAAAGATAAATGACACCGAAGCCCTTGCCTTTTCCTTTAACGAAACAATTGCGGCCGGTCAAAGCCAATGGGTAACCCTTGAAGGTGGCTTCAGCCTTTTACCCGATCAGATCTATCAGATCGCGGTATGGTCAGATCACCCCCAGGAACAAAACCCTGTGAACGACACCCTTTTTATTGCCAATTACCTGATGCAGCAATATTTTACTGGTTTTGAAGCAACAGATGATGTGAGTGGCTGGACTGTGCAAAACCTGGCTGGGGTGAACCAATGGCAGAGGATCAACGATGCATCCGTAGCACACACAGGCAGCTATTCATATGGCATTCGCACAGATGGCGCCGGGGGCAACACTGCCAACGACGACTGGCTGTTCAGCGAATGCTTCTACCTGGAAGCCGGAACCTGTTATGAGATTAGCTTCTATTACCGCTCACGCTTCTCCACTGAGAACCTGGCACTCCACATGGGAAGCGGGCAGACGGCAGCCCAAATGCAGAACGTTCTGATAAACATCCCTTCCTTCAATTCAAACGCCTACCTGAAAGCATCACAACAATTTACCGTGGAAGAAAGCGGGGTGTATTATTTCGGTTGGCACACGCATGGAGGCACCTCAGGAAGGTACTACATTTACATTGATGATGTGGCCATGGTCGAAGACCTCGAGAACCAACCAGAGGCAAATCCCCAATACATTGTGCTTGATTATGAAGTGGCTTTTATGGCAAACGCCCAGAATGTGACCACTTATCTCTGGGATTTCGGCGATGGCAGCACTTCCGAGGAAGAAAACCCATTTCATGTGTACGCCGCTCCCGGAACTTTCAATGCCAGTCTCACGATCGGTAGCGGCTGCCTCGATGTTACCACCGAATTTACTGTTCAGCTTGACTTGCCGCTCTATGAAGTCTCCTTCGAAGTTTCTGATCTGGAAGGAAACCCAATTTCAGATGCCATCATTTCAATTGGCGCACAGGCTGGTGAACCTGGTGAATATCTGTTCCAGCTCACCCAGGGAGGTTATGCCTTCATTGTTGAATTCGGTGAATATCAGTCGTTTGGAAACTTCACAATAATTGATGAAAATGTGGTGGTTGGGGTTCAATTGCCCTTGGCCGGCGAAACCTTCACCGTGACATTTGTGGTGAAAGACAGCCAGGGCGAAGACATTGCCAATGCTGTGGTGACCCTGAATAGTGTGGAAAATGCCCCCGGAAACTATATTTTTGAAAACATTTCGCCCGGAACTTATGGCTGGACTGCCGTTCAGGCAGATTTTCTGCAGGAAGAAGGCCAAGTCACGGTTGCTGATCAGGATGTAACGGTAAGTGTTGTTATGATCACAACCAGCATTATCGATCCGGTTGGCGAAGGACTGAAAGTGTTTCCCAATCCGGCAAACGATCGTATTACCATAAGTTTCAATTTACCTGTTACCGGCATCCGTATTTTGAATGTTCATGGTCAGGTGCTAATCAGCCAGGCTGTTGAGCGATCAATCAAAACCATGGATGTTTCCCTTGAGGGCATAAGGTCTGGAACCTACCTTCTTCAACTTATTACCGAAGAAAAGATAATAAATCATACTTTTATCAAAAAGTAGCTATTATTTTTTTTCAATGGCCGGCCGGTTACAACTGGCTGGCTTTTTTATTCCCCACCCTTATACAATTAAGCCTAACTTTGTGTAGTTAATAAAAAGACCGTTTGAAAAACTGATCCATGCAATTTGTTTACCCGGCATTCTTGTTTGCTCTGCTGGCCGTTGCCATCCCTATTATCATCCATCTTTTTCATTTCAGGCGTTTCCGCAAGGTGTATTTTTCTGATGTGTCGTTTTTGCGGCAATTGAGCGACGAGTCGAAAAAACAATCCCGCCTTAAACACTTGCTGGTGCTTGCTGCGCGCATACTTGCCGTTGCTTTTCTGGTGCTTGCCTTTGCCAAGCCCTATATCCCTTCCGGGGAAAACCAGGTGAGCCCCGAGGGCAACGCCGTGGCGGTTTACATCGACAACAGCTTCAGCATGGATGCCCTGGCACGTCGCGGACGGCTGCTCGATGAAGCCCGCGAATCGGCCCGACAGGTGGCCGACATTTACCAAGCCACCGATCGTTTTCTACTTCTCACCAACGACTTTGAAGGACGCCACCAGCGCTTTGTTAGCCGCGATGAGTTTCTGTCGCTGGTTGATGAAGTCAGCCTTTCTGCAGCTCTAAAGACGCTGGAAGAAGTGATGGTCCGAAAGAACGAACTTTTTTCAACGGCTGGTCAGGCCCACCATAGCGCCTATTACCTTTCCGATTTTCAGAAGAGCATGGTCGTGACCGGCGATGCAAAACCCGACAGTGCAATAACCACCTTTTTTATACCGCTGCAGTCACAGCGGGCCGCCAACCTGGCCATCGACAGTTGCTGGTTCGAATCGCCCGTAAGGCTACTGGGGCAGGCAGTGACAATGAAGGTTAGGATCCGCAACTATGGAGATCAGCCGCTTGAGAACCAACCACTGCGGCTTTTTATCAACGATATGCAGCGCACCGTGGCATCATTCAACGTGCCTGCTTTCGGGCAAACCGAAGAGAGCCTTACCTGGACCATTCAACAGGAAGGCATTAACCAGGGCCGGATCGAAATCGTTGACTACCCCGTGACATTTGATGACCAAATGTTTTTCAGTTACGAAGTGGCCACGGATATCCCTGTGCTCAGCATCGACGAGCAGGGACAGGGTCCTTTTCTGCGTGCACTCTTTGGTCGCGATACCACCTTCTCTTTCAGCTCCATGCCAGCCTTCGGGGTTGACTTCAGCGCATTTCCGGCCTACAACATGGTGGTGCTTAACGGACTAAACGCCATTAGTCCCGGACTGGCCATGGAAGCACAGCGCTATGCCGAACAGGGCGGCCACCTGGTCATTTTTCCCGGCGTAGCGGCCGAACTCTCCTCATACAACAACTTCCTTTCGACCATGGGATTAGATCCCCTTCAACGCTTGGATACAAACAACTTCAGGGTCAGCACCATCAACGCCCAGCACCAGATTTACTCCGGCGTGTTTGAAACCATGCCCGATAACATCGACCTTCCGCGTTCTTTTCGGCACTATGCCATTGCCCGATCGGCCCGATCGGCAGGACACCCTCTCATGGAATTGCAGAACGGCGATCCGTTCATGATGGCCTACGACCTGGGACGTGGAAAAGTATTCCTGGCAGCCGTGCCGCTCAATGATGACTTCAGCAACTTTCAGCGGCATGCGGTTTTTGTGCCCACTCTTGTTAACATTGCCCTGCAAAGCGGCTCCTTTCAGCCCCTTTATCATGCAGTGGGCGACAATGAGCCCATTCTTGTCAGGGGCGCTTCTTTACAGCGCGACCAGGTGCTGATGCTCAGTGGACCTGAAACTGAGGTGATACCTGAACAGCGCCTCACCGGAAGCAACCTTCAGCTATTCGTTCACGACCAGGTTCGCCAAGCCGGTAACTATACCCTCTGGAATGCAGGCGACCTTCTTAAAGGCCTTTCATTCAATTACAACCGGCGCGAATCCATCCCGGAGGTCCTCTCAGGGTCTGAACTGGAAAGCATGCTGCAAGATGCAGGGCTCAGCCAGATACAAGTGATCGAAACCACCGAATCAGGCATCGGACAAGCCCTCGAACAAGCCCGCCTCGGCATGCAACTCTGGAAACTATTCCTTATACTTGCCCTTGCATGCCTGCTGGCAGAAGTGCTGCTGCTAAGGTTTTGGAGGTAATTGTTCTAAAGGAAAACATAAAAAAATTTTTCATTTCTGTTTTGTCTTGTTTTTTTCATACATTAGCAGGCCTTTTTATTGGTTTAAAGAGGCTTTATTGTAATAATTTAAAGCATGATGCCATGATAAGAAAAAGTCTTTTGGTGTTGGGGTTGTTGCTACCCCTGGCCATTTTTTCGCAAAATGTTATTGCTCCGCTCGACCCTGCACAGGTTAATGAGGCGGTAAAAATCTCCGAATTAAATCTTGCACCTCGGGTTGTGCACCCTGTTGCACGGCAGGCCCGCAGCCGGGGTGAACAGCCTTCGGCCTTTTCTGGCGTCACTTATACACTGCAGCCTCACGTCAGCTTGATGAGCCAGGCACAAGTCAACGCTTTGGGGCAACGTATGCCTCAAGACGGCCTGCTTGATCTTTCAGGGCAGCAGCCCTTCAGGCCAAGTTCCGACACGGTATATTTCGACCCTCAAAGCGACTTGGTGTTTCAGCCAATACCGGTCGATGATACCCAAATGTTGGTGGTAAGACCCGGCCTTTCAACAGTTTTTCGAAACATTGATCTGCCACGACAGGTAGTGCCTGTAAGGTTGGCCAATACTACTTTTGTCGCAATGGATGCCACTGGCAGGCAAATGAATATGAGCACTTCAGGGGCCAACGAAAGCTATGCCATAAACATGAAGTTCGATAAAACACGTTTTGAGCTTATTGCTGATAAAAAGGACTCACTAATAATTTTACTGACAGGTGAAATTTCCCTTACAAACCCGCGCATCGAAGGCCATTACTCCAGGAGCGGGGGATACGCCCTGATTTTCAAAACATCTGAAAGGATTAACCTGAAGGTTGAAAGCAAGGCCAATTTTGGTAAAGAGACGGAGATTCCTATTTGGGGAACCGAAATTGAAGCCGGAGACATTGGAAAATGCAAGCTCATGCTTTCTATGGTCATAAATGTGGAAGGCCAAATCAGCCTTGTTGCCGAAATTGACCAAGGCCTTGATATGGCGCTGGGTGCCACAGGGGGTACCTACTGGTATGTGCCTACTTCGGTCAATAGAGTGGCTGAAATACAGCATTATTGCGACATAGCTTACGAAATAAAAACTCAGCTTACAGCCTTTGCCGGTGTAAAGGCCGCAACCAATCTGAGCTTCAAAGGTTATGATGTGCTTGATCTTTATGTAAAAGGCGGTATGGAAGGAACGGTCGAAACCGCTGGTAACGATCTGGTGGCCGATATTGGTTATCGCATCAAGTCGGGAGGAAAAATCGTTTCTAAAAAATTCACTTTGTATGATCAGTACACCAGTTTGTGGAAATATCAAACCGCCAACACTGCCGGATATAAAATGCTGGTGCACGAAGCTTGTGCCATGGGCAATTTTGTGGCCGGCAATGTCAGGGACGTTAATGGTCAACCTTATCTTGGAAAGCTTGAGATCAGGGTTCGCAGGGGAAATAATGTTTCTGCTACATATCAGGCAGAAACAAATAATGCTGGAAATTTCCTTGCCAGGGAGATACCGCTAAGAAATGGAGACAAGATAAGCATAAAAGTACCCAACTCGCCCTCATATAGTCCGGAGGTATCTTCAACTATTCCGTTTAAAGAGATTAGTCTCTTGTCGGCCGACTATTATACTGAAACAGCCACCCTGATGGTGGCAGCTGCCAAAAGTGACTGGGCCCAGCAGGCTGGAGCACCTTCGGGCCGCGTTCATGCTTTGGCAGGCCCTCAAGGCGGACCAATTAGGCCTGGCATGCCCGCAGTCAGCGCAGCATCACAATCGAGCCTCATTGACAGGATTACCCAACTCCGTAATAGCCTTGTTACTTATTCGGGGCCGGTTACATTCTGGGTAAAAGAAAATGAGAACCAGCGGGCCCGACGCGAGGATGTCCTGCAAGGTAATTTCCCCGCATCGCCCCTTGGCATTGGCAGGTTAACAGGGCTAAACTTTAAACCCGGGCAATTGGTACAGGCTCGCATTGAAATGGAAGGCTTCATAATAACCTCTGATTGGGTGCCTGCCGAAGGCTTAATGGTTTCTGCTTTCGAACATCTGGATCTGACTTATTCCAGCAGCCTGCCATCAAAAAGTGAAACCTTTAGTGCTTCCAATAGCTTTGTGGTGATCAGTGCAATCGATGGCCGGGCTTCAAACCCAACTGGTTGGGTGAGTCTGGTTCGAGGATTCGATGCCCCGCATTCCGCACCTGAACGCCCCCTTACCATTGGCGATTTTACTGAGGCCAGAAACGCGTTCATTTGGTTCAACAAAACTGTTAATCTTGAAGGCCTTCCGAATAACCCCGGAGCATCAATTGCACAAACAGGTCCTTGGGAAGCAAGCTTTTTCTATCGCAACCCTGACTTCTTGCTGCCCCTCAAAAACGGAAAGCACCCTTTTGAAAAAGTGTCATATTCCTTTAAAGGCAAAGAATTAGGCTACAGTCTGTTTATTAAGGAGTGCCATTCATGTTCTTCACCGGCAAACTTTATCGAAAATATTGGTAACAAGCTTTTCAGAGATGCTTTGTTACAGAACCCAGGCATGACCCCGGCTCCCCAGGTACCTGCCGTTCAACCGCCTGCTGGCAGAAATCTGGCTCCGGGCCTGCGAAGGTAATTTGCTAAAAATAGTTTGCCCCTTCTGCAAAATTATTATTCTTAAATTTGCAGCGGTTTTCCCTGAAGGAGAACCTTTTTACCGGTTTAGCAGTTTTTATGAGCGATTCTTACGAAGAAAATCTGGATTCCCTACAGCCGTCTGAAGATGCATTTGATGCCTCTTCACAGCCCCAGGATGTACCTGCCATTGACCATTCTACCACACGTCTTTCGGGCATGTACCAGGACTGGTTTCTCGACTATGCCTCTTATGTGATCCTTGAGCGGGCAGTGCCCGAAGTGCGCGATGGGCTCAAGCCCGTGCAGCGCCGTATTCTCCATTCCATGAAGGAAATGGATGATGGCCGCTACAACAAGGTGGCCAACATCATCGGCAATACCATGAAGTACCACCCCCACGGCGATGCTTCCATTGGCGATGCCCTGGTACAGCTCGGCCAGAAAGACCTTCTCATTGACACCCAGGGAAACTGGGGTAACATACTAACCGGCGATAGCGCCGCTGCAGCACGTTACATCGAGGCCCGCCCTTCAAAGTTTGCGCTTGAAGTACTTTACAATCATAAAACCACCACCTGGAAGCCCAGCTACGATGGCCGCAACAAGGAACCCCTCACCCTTCCGGTAAAATTTCCCCTGTTGCTGGCTCAGGGCGTTGAAGGTATTGCCGTGGGGCTGGCCTCAAAGTTATTGCCTCATAACTTCATCGAACTCATCGATGCCTCCGTTAATTTTCTGAAAGGAGAAGAGCCCAACATTCTGCCCGACTTCCCCACTGGCGGGCTGGCCGATTTCTCCAAATACAACGGTGGCATCAGGGGCGGAAAGGTAAGGGTGCGCGCACGCATTAACATCCTCGACAAGAAAACCCTGATCATTACAGAGATTCCTTTCGGAACCACCACAGGCAGCCTGATGGACAGTATTGTGGCCGCCAACGATAAAGGCAAGATCAAGATCCGCAAGATCGAAGACAACACGGCTCAAAATGTGGAGATCCTGGTGCATCTGATGCCCGGCATCTCGCCCGATCAGGCCATTGATGCGCTGTATGCTTTTACCGATTGTGAGGTCAGCATATCGCCAAACTCCTGTGTTATTGACACCGACAGGCCGCGCTTCCTCGATGTGAATGAACTGCTGAGGATTTCAACAAATAATACGCATGATCTTCTGAAAAAGGAATTGGAAATTGAAAAGCATGAACTGCTCGAACAACTCCTTTTCTCAAGCCTCGAAAAGATTTTTATTGAAAAGCGAATATACCGTAAAATTGAGGAGTGCGAAACCTGGGAGTCGGTCATCGAAACCATCGATAAGGGCCTGACCCCATACAAAAAGCAGTTTTACCGTGAGATAACCCGCGACGATATTCTCAGGCTTACCGAAATCAAGATCAAGCGCATTTCGCGCTTCGACTCCTTCAAGGCCGATGAGCTCATGCGCGACCTGGAAGCCAAACTTGAAAAAGTGAACCATCACCTTGAAAACCTGGTGCAATATGCCATTGATTACTTTCAGCGCATTAAAGATAAGTTTGGCAAGGGCCGCGAACGCAAAACCGAGATCCGCTATTTCGACACCATCGAAGCTACCCGCGTGGCCGTGGCCAACGAGAAGCTTTACGTGAACCGCGAAGAAGGCTTTGCCGGCACAGCAATGAAAAAAGACGAGTATGTTTGCGACTGCTCCGATATAGATGACATTATCGTGTTCCGCGAAGACGGCACTTTCATTGTTACCAAGGTGGCCGACAAGTCATTCGTAGGCAAGGGCATCATTCACATTGGGGTGTTTGAGAAGAACGATGACCGCACCATTTACAACATGATCTATCAGGACGGTACCAAGGGCGCCGCTTACATGAAGCGCTTCGCCGTAAAGGGTGTAACCCGCGACAAGGAATACAGCCTGACCAGGGGTACCAAGGGCAGCAAGGTGCTTTATTTTACTGCCAACCCCAATGGCGAAGCCGAAGTGGTAACCGTTCACCTGCGCCACAAGCCCAAACTTAAAAAACCGGTTTTCGACCTCGACTTTGCCGTTCTGGCCATTAAAGGTCGCGCCGCAGGAGGTAACCTGGTGACCAAGCACCCCATCCGCAAAGTGGTGCTCAAGGATCAGGGTGTTTCTACCCTTGGCGCCATGGGTATTTGGTTCGATGATACGGTGTTGCGTCTTAATGCCGATAAGAGGGGAATGTATCTTGGGGCCTTTAAAGGTGATGACAAGCTGATTGCCGTTTATTCAAACGGCACCTATCGCATTATTGGTTTCGACCTGAGCACCCACTTTGATGAGAAACCGCTCATTCTGCGGAAAATGAAGGAGGGGATGGTACTTACTGCCGTCTTTTTCGATGCCGAACAGGGTTTCCAGTATCTGAAGCGCTTCGAGCCTGAGCCAAACGGCAAGGCCACCAACTTTATCGGCGACGATCCACGCAATAAGCTTATCCTTGTCAGCGACGAGCCTTGGCCGCGCCTGAAGGTGAACCTCGCGGCCACTGCCCGCAAACCCGCCAGCAGCGAAGAGATCGATGCTGAAAGCTTCATAGCCGTGAAAAGCTATAAGGCGCGTGGCAAACGACTAACCACCGGTGAGGTAAAATCCGTTGAGTGGCTTGAACCCCTGCGAAAGGAGGAACCGGAAGCCGAGCCAGAAATCCACTTTGAAGTTCAGGCCGAAATTCTCTCCGAAATCCATTCAGAAACCCAGCCCGATGCGGCCCCAGAGCTTGATGAAGAAGTCATCGAATCTGAGCCCGAGGGTGAGCTCACCTTCGAATGGGTAGTGGGGCAGGATGGCGAAACTTCGAAAGAGGAAGGCGAAAAGCCTGCAGATGAAACGGATGCGGAAACCACAAAAAAAACCCGTAAACCCAAACCATCCAAACCATCAGGCGACATTAAACCCGGCGACCGCGAAAAACAAATTCGTTTGGACCTGGATATCTGATCGGCCTTAAATCATTAATCATCAATCATCATTCAGAAATCAGAAATTACTTTTCTGAATTTTTTACAGGCTCTATCACAAGGATAGAGCCGCCGTCCCAAAGCGGGCCGTCATAAAGCTCTACTATTTCAACCCCTTTATTTTTAAGGCTTTCTTTAAGGGCAGGCCCTTCCGGGAAATGCTTTACGCTTCCCGCAAGGAGTAGATGATTTTGGTAAACCCCTGCACAACCCCCGAAAAAACCGTTTTTTTGTCCGGGTAGCTTTATAGGGGCAGGTTCAACGTAAAAAGTTTCTTTCCCGGCCTTTCTTAAAGCCTTTTCAATACCCCGGTCGCTGGTGATAAAAAGCCCGCCGGCTTCAACCAGGTTGCAGCGGCTATAGCCTTGTGCCACGCTGATGGTTTTCATCCCTTTTAATTGATCGGCAATAGCAGGGTCAGTGATTTCTGGCCGGTGAACAAGGCAACCCGAACCGACAAAGGCATTGTAACGGGCCGAATCAGGATAGGCGCTCCCTACTGGCAGTCTTCCCAATACCAGGTTAATGCCTGTCTTTTTGACCTTGTTAAGGATGCCGGCAAGGGTATTTGGGGCGGCAACCAATGCGCCGGGTGTCTGGCAGAAAAAAATATCGGGATGTCCGCTTATGGCTTCATACACTATTCCCTGGCTGGCAAATGGCAGCACCTGCCCAAACTGCTCAAGGTTTTTCAGCACCCTTTCGGGGAAACGTGCATCAGCAATAATCAGCATGGAATACCCTCCCGTTAAGATTTTCATCGGTTTTGAATTCAACCTTTTCAAATTGTTCAAGCAGCCATTGCTTGTTTTGTGCCTTATGGCCAATGGCCGCATTCAATTCTTTTGGCGAAACGGTGATCACCAGTTTATTGTCTTGTTTATTTTTTACGCTTTCGCGGAAGATATCTTTCCAGATCGCAGTGTTTACAAGCTCTTTCAGTGCCGGATGAAACGGCCCTGCCACCAGTTCGCTGCCTTGGCTCAATCCCTCTGATGGGTGCAGCCCGAGCCGGAGTATCCTGATTTGGTTTTCATCAAAGAAAAGCACCAATTGTTTACAGCGCTCAATGGTTTCTTCCAGGCTCAAGGGTTGGTAGCTTCCCTCAAGGTACATTTTTTCCAACTGCGTGTCGCGAATAACCAGCGTTGGGTAGATTCGCGTTTCTTTTGCACCAAGCTCTTTAATGCAATTGGCGGTGTACAGCGTCTTTTCGGATGTGTCGCCCGGAAGTCCTGTCATCATTTGCAAGCCAAGCACAAAGCCGGCATCAATGATCATTTTTGAAGCTTCTTCAACATGCTTTGCCTTGTGGCCTCGGCCGGCCAATCTGAGCACTTCCTCATCTATCGACTGCGCGCCCAGTTCAATGCTGCTTACACCATATTTTTTCAGTAAATTCAGAACTTCAGCGTTGATGTAATCGGGACGGGCCGAGAGCCTGATACCACTTACTTTCCCAGCCTCTACCCACTTTGCCGCGGCCTTCAGGTAGGCTTCCTGTTCATTTTGTGGTAGCCCGGTAAAGTTCCCGCCAAAAAATGCGATCTCCACCTGTCGCTCTCCTATGGCGAAGGTTTTAAGGTATGCCGCCACCTGCGAATCCACTTCTTCCGGCTTCGGCGCCTGCTGCGCTCCGCTTATCCGGTGCTGATCGCAAAACACGCATTGATGCGGACAACCCAGCTCAGGAATGAAAAAAGGAATGTTGAAGTGGCGCATCAGGTAAATTTTTCCGCAAAGGTAAAT
>Ga0114946_10000415_pt1 | contig 28107 bp, 23 predicted proteins | sample WalLakDeSediment_FD_88676 | JGI IMG/M metagenome (GOLD analysis project Ga0114946, IMG submission 88676) | Lake sediment microbial communities from Walker lake, Nevada to study Microbial Dark Matter (Phase II) - Walker Lake 11/02/13 Deep Sediment | ecosystem: Environmental > Aquatic >... | reverse complement strand
GGCGCCCGGCTTCGCCGGGCTGTACCCCCACCGCGCGGGGAGGCTTCCTCCCCGCACCCCTCCGTGTCCCGTGCCGAGAGATGGATCTGTGCAGGAACGTACAGGACGGGACACTAGCGCCCGGGCACCAGGGTGACGGACACGACCTGCCGGGCGAGGATCGTGCCGTCCGATTGACGCACCACGGCCACCTCCACGACGCCCGCCCCGCCCGCCTCGAGCTCGAAGGGGACGGTGCCGCCGTGCCGGTCCGGTCCCACCGGCCGCAACTCCGCGTTGCCGCGCCAGTGCAGCACACCGCGCGCATCCAGCGCCGCAACGGTGCCGACCACGCGCGCGCCGGCGGGAGCCGCGGCCAGCGCCGCCACGTCCACGGGCGACGAGACACGCGCGCCTGCCGGCGGCGCGGTCACGCGAACCGACCACTGCTGGGAGGGGGCCCGGTCCGCGGCAGCGCCGACCGTGGCAGGCGCTGCTGCGCCGATGGTCGCGACCGCGGCGGAGGGGGACGACACGCCGGGGGGCGCGGGGGCGGTGACCACCGGGCCCACCCAGGCGTGGCGGGTGCACGAAAGCAGCAGTCCGAGTGGAAGCAACAACCACAGGCGCCGGTAGCCCATGCCGCGCCTAGGGGACGCGTGCCGCCTTGTACCGGTACGTGATGCGGCCGCGCGTGAGGTCGTACGGAGAGAGCTCCACGCGAACCCGATCGCCCAGGAGCACCTTGATGTAGTACTTCTTCATGCGGCCGGCCAGATACGCCAGCACCTCGTGTCCATTTTCCAACTGCACCCGAAACATGGTGTTGGGCAACGCCTCGACCACCACGCCTTCGGTTTCGATTTTGTCCTGCGAGCCGGCCAAGCTTCGTCCTTCCCGGAAGGCGTGCGACAGCCGCCGTCGTGACGGCCCGCGCGCCAACCACGAACGTTGATTATAGCACAGCGTGGCCGGGCCCCACGGGCGCCGCAGCGGCCGAACTCCTGGAGAGGACATGGTTGCGGCCGTCCGAGCGTGGGGCGGACGTTTGCTACCAGCCATCAGCGCAGGATGCGCAGGGTGGCGGTGGGGCGCGGCGTGCGCTCGGGCGCCGGTGTCCGGCGGGGTGCCGGCGTGGCCGACGGCGGCGCCGTCTCGGTGGGCACGGGCGTGAACGTGGGCGTGGGCGTGACCGTCGCCGTGGCCGTCGGTGACGGTGTGGGCGAGGGCGCGGTTGGGGTGGGCGTCTCGGACGGCTCCACGCGCGCCGCGATGCGCAGGGTCATCGTGGGACGGGCCATGCGCTCGGTCGCGGTAGCGGCCGGGCCAACCATCCGGGCCACCTCCGTCTCCAGAGCGGCGACGCGCTCCGATTGGGCGGTGGAGGTGGCCCGATCGGCGTCGGACGCCGGCGCGGCCGTGAAGCGCAGCGTCCCGTCGTTCCAAGCCCAGAGGGCAAGCAGCGCCAGGCAGGCGCCAATGAGCGCGCCGAGAGCCGTCAGCGCGGCGCCGCTCAGGCAGCCCACGCCGGACCGAGAGCGGCGGCCGGTTGTTGCGCGATCGCTTGGTTCGTCCATGACTGGCAACTCCTTGCCCCATTCCCGCACGCCGACAGGTGGTTACTTTAACGTAAACAGCGCGTCGCGTCCAGCCACCCGGCTCCCTGCGCCGCGGGACCTTGACCGCGTCACGCACGTTCATTTACACTTGCCCATCGTACGCCGGGGGCTTGCACCCCACCCCGGGTCGTAACGCCAAGGACGATCCCTGTGCCATCCCACTCCGACCCCACGCTGGGTTATGCCACGGACAAGGGTCGCGGCTGCGAGATCAACCAGGACAAGCTGGGCTACTACCGGCCCGACGACCCCCGGCTGATCGACCTGGCCGGCAGCATCTACGTGGTAGCCGACGGCATGGGCTCGCGCGAGCGGGGCACGGCGCTGGCCGACCAGGCGATCCGGGTGGTGGTGCGCGCCTACTACGCGGCCGTAGAGGAGCACGGCCGGTCCGATGCCCTGGCGGTGGCGCTCGCCGCGGCGGACCGCGTGCTGCGGGCCGAGCTCGCCCAGCGCCCGGACGACGTGGAAGCCGGGGTGTCCGTGGCCGCGGCCGTGGTCTGGCGCGACGAGTTGATCGCCGGCAACGTGGGCGACCCGCGGGCCTACCTGGTCCGTGACGGCCGGGCCTATCGCCTCTCGGAGGCCACGCCGGGCGCACAGCTCGGCGGCCCGGCCACGGCGCAGCCCTTCGTCACCGACGCCGTGCCGCTGGGGAGCGCGGATCGCATCGTCCTGTGCAGCGACGGCCTGCACCAGTTGCTGGAGGACGAGCAGATCGGCGACACGGTCAGCCGTCTGGGCGCGCGTGAGGCGTGCGAGCGCCTGGTGGCCATGGCCAACGCCCGCGGTGGCTGGGACAACATCACCGCCCTCGTGATCGCCCCCTTTGCCGACGCGGTCCGCACCGCCCCCACGCCGGCGCCGGCGCCCGAGATCTCGTGGCGATCGGTTGCCGTGGGCTCCGGCGCGATCATCCTCGTGGCGGCCCTCGTGCTGTTCCGACCGTGGCACTGGCTGCAGCCGGGCCTGTTGTCCGGGGCATCGGTGGCCACCGCCACGACCGAGCCGCTGCCGATCGTCCCGGCTACGCCGGTGGTGGCCTTCACGCCGCTGCCCGCGGCCACCGCCACGGAGGCGCCCACGGCCACCGAGCCCACGTCGGCCGCGGTGCCTGACGTCGTCGGTGAGACCCTCGACAACGCGCGGCAGGCGCTCGAGGCGTCTCGCCTCACCATGCGCTCGGTGCGGCTGTGGTCCGACACCGTCGCCTCCGGGCTGATCATCTCGCAGGAGCCGGAGGCCGGGACCGTAGTGGACCTGGAAGCCGAGGTCACGGTGTACGTGAGCGTGGGCCCGCCTCCGCCCCCCACGCGCACGTTTGCGCCGCCCACGCGCACCGTCACCGCGCAGCCGTCGGCCACGCCCACCGTCACCGCCGCCCCTCCGTCCGAGGAGCCGGAGCGGCGCCAGGAGCGGCGCGAGCGTGACGAGCCCACGGCGCCGCCACCGCCGCCTCCCACAGCCGTCCCGCCCACGGAGAAGCCGGAGCCGCCCACGCCCAAGCCACCGCCGCCGTCCCCGCCCGGAGACGCCGGCCCCGGCGAGGGCGCCGCCGCCGGCGCGGCGCGCGCTCCGGGGTCGGTGGCGCCGCCGCGGGCGCGGGGGTTGGCGGCGCCGGTGGCGCGAGAACCGGGCCCGGCGCGGGTCTGGCGCCTGTACCTGCAGGGCCTGGCGCACGTGCGCTCGTCCCACATCGGCCCGGCCGGGCCCCGTGACCGCGACGGCCTGCGCCTGCCCGGTGAAGCCGGACGGGCGCTGGGGCCGCCGGTGGTGCTCCAGGTCACCGTCACGGCCACGGCCACCGAGAGCGTCACGGCCACGGCTACCATCTCGCCAACCGGCACGGTCACGCCCACCGTGACCCTGACGCCGTCGCCCACCAGCACGCCCACGGCCACCGCCACACCCACCGACACCCCCACCCCCACCCCCACGCCCACGGCCACGCCCACCCCTACCCCCACCCCCACGCCCACTCCGGCGCCGGCCTACCTGCCACGCGTGTTCCGCCAGGACTGGCTGCTGTGCCTGCGCCCGTGGGCGCCGTACGACGACCCCGAGCCCAACGACTCGCCGTCGCTCAGCCTGGACGTGATGCCGCAGGGGTTGTGCGCGGGCCTGCCCTACACCGGGCGCCTGTGGCTGGAGAACGGGCTCATGGACCACCAGGACTGGTTCCGCCTGCTGGTCCCGCCCGGCAACCTGCGCGTCCGCCTGCGGGTCCCGGACGACCGGGCGGTGGACTACGACATGGCCGTGTACCGTCAGATCGGCCCCAGCCCGACCAACCTGCGCCGCGAAGCCGTGTCCAACCAAGGTCCCGGCCGCGACGAGCTGGTGGTTCTGTGCGGCGTGCCGCGCGGTGCGTACTGGGTCCAGATCTACACCTCAATCGGCGACGGCCTGGCGCAGTTCGAGGCGCCGTATTGGCTTACGTGGGAACACCTGCCGCCCGGTCCATGCCCCTGAACCCCGCCGCGCTCTCGCGGCCGCGCAGCCTGCGGAGCAGCCCATGACGCCGCACGAGTACGCCCGGATGGAAGCCGACGGGGCGCTCGAGCGCCTGCTCGAGTTCCTGCGCATCCCCAGCGTGAGCGCGGTCGCCGACCATGCGGCCGACGTGCGCCGCGCCGCGGAGTGGGTGGCTGCCAGGGCGCGACGGGCCGGGTTCCCGGAGGTGCGGGTGGACGACACGCCCGGTCATCCCGTGGTGTTCGCCCGGTGGCAGGTGGCACCCGACGCTCCCACCGTCCTGGTTTACGGCCACTACGACGTGCAGCCGGCCGACCCGCTGGAGCTGTGGCGCACGCCCCCGTTCGAGCCCGTGGTGCGTGATGGGGCAATCGTGGCGCGTGGCGCCAGCGACGACAAGGGGCAGCTGCTCGCCCACATCGAAGCCGTGGCCGCGTACCACGAGGTCGCCGGGGCTCCTCCCGTGAACGTGGTCCTGGTCGTGGAGGGCGAGGAGGAAGTGGGCAGCCCCAGCCTGGCCGCCTGGCTGCGCCGCCATCGCCGGTCGCTGTCCGCCGACGCGGCCCTGATCAGCGACACGGCCATGGCGGGGCCCGGTCGGCCCAGCCTGGTGGTGGGATTGCGCGGGCTGGCCTACATGGAGATCACGGTGCGCGGCCCCAATCGGGACCTGCACTCCGGCCAGTTCGGGGGCGCCGTCCGCAACCCGGCTTCCGCGCTGTGCGCGATACTGGCTTCGCTCCACGACGCCGAAGGGCGCGTGGCGGTGCCCGGGTTCTACGACCGCGTGCGCGCGCTCTCCGCCGCCGAGCGCGCTGAGATGGCGCGGTTGCAGGGCGATGACCACGCGTTCCTGGAGGCCGCGGGGGCCGCCGCGGACTGGGGCGAGGCCGGATACTCGCGCGTCGAGCGGCTGGGCGCGCGCCCCACCTTGGACGTGAACGGCCTGTGGTCCGGTTGGACGGGCGAGGGCGCCAAGACGGTGCTCCCGGCCCGCGCCTCGGCCAAGGTAAGCATGCGGCTGGTGCCGGACCAGGACCCGGACGAGATCGGCCGCCTGTTCTCCGCGTTCGTGCGCCGACTTGCCCCATCCGGCGTGGACGTGGACGTTAGTGCCCTGCACGGCGCGCGCCCGGCCGTGGCGGACCGCGACACGCCGGCCATGCGCGCCGCGGCAGCCGCCCTGCATCAGGCGTTCGGCACGGCGCCGGTCTTCACTCGAGAAGGGGGCAGCATACCGGTCGTTGCCCTGCTGGAGACCGAGCTGGGCCTTGGCAGCGTGCTCATGGGCTTTGGGTTGCCCGACGACAATCTGCACGCGCCCAACGAGAAGTTCGACGTAGACAACTACCAGCGCGGCATCCAGGCATCCATAGCATTCCTCGAGGCGTTCGCGCGAGGCGGCCGGTCCGGATGACCGCGGCGCTGCTGCACGACCGGCTGGCCGTAGCGGCCGCGCTGTTCGCCTTCGCCCTGAGCGTCTGGGCGGGTTGGTCGGTGGCGCGCGGGCGCGGGGTGGACGCCGGCTACTTCGGTGCGCTCGTGATCGGCCAGGGGTTGCTGACCGTCCAGGCCATCGTCGGTGCCGTTCTCTGGCTGGGGCACGGCAGCCGGCCCAGCCGCGACGTCCATGTGCTGTACGGCGTCGTGGCGCTCCTGGTGTGGCCGCTCGTGCTCACGCTTACGCGCGCCGATCGGTCGCGGCGTGAGGCGGCGTTGCTGGCCGCGGCGTCGCTCGTGCTGTGGGGCCTGCTCCTACGCGCCATCGACACCGCGCTGCCGGTCTGAGCCATGCCGCTGCATCGCGTTGCCGTGGCAAGAGGGGAGTTGGCCGTGCGGGATCACGGCGACCGCGCCCCCCTGTTGCTCGTGCACGGATTCCCGTTGGACGGCGAGATCTGGCGGCCGCAGATCGAGGCGTTCCGCGGAGCGCGCCGCGTGCTGGCGCCGGACCTGATGGGCTTCGGCGGCTCGAGCGCCGCGGGTCGGGCCTCGGTCGAGGAGCACGCCGACGACCTGGCCACCCTGCTGGACCGCCTCGTGGCGCGGCGGGCGGTGGTCGTGGGGCTGTCCATGGGCGGCTACGTGGCGCTCGCCTTCTGGCGCCGGCACCCTGATCGCTGCGCCGGTCTGGTGCTGGCCAGCACGCGCGCCGGCCCGGACTCCGAGGCCGGTCGGGCCGGCCGCTACCAGATGGTCATTGCCGTGACCCAGCACGGCGTCGCTGCCGTGTGTGACGCCATGGCGACCCGCCTGGTCGGTCCGGACGCCCCGCCCGCGCTGCAGGCGCACCTGCGCGCCGTCATGAGCCGGCAGCCCCGCGACGGCGTCATCGCCGCCCTCAAGGCCATGGCCGCGCGCGCCAGCAGCGCGCCGCAGCTGCCGGGCATCACCGTGCCCACGCTGGTCATAACCGGCGCCGCCGACGCGTTGATCGACCCCGCCGAGTCGCACGCGCTGGCGGCCGCCATACCGGGCGCCCGACTGGTCGTGGTCCCGGGAGCGGGACACCTGGTCAACCTCGAGGAGCCCGGCGCGTTCAACGCGGCGGCGGGCCAGTTCCTCGAGGCAGTGGACCACACCTAGGCCGGCCCGTCCCGTGTTCAACATCAACGGTTGGGAGCTGGTCATCATCGGGGTGTTGTTCATCCTGCTGTTCGGGCCCGACCGGCTGCCCGAGGTGGCCGGGCAGATGGGGCGCCTCCTGCGCGACGTGCGGCGGATGACGGAAGGCGCCACGGCCGAGCTCACGCGCGAGCTGGATCTTGCGGCGCGCGAGATGCGCGACATCGCGCCGCCCGCGGCAGCGCCGGCCGATCCGGCGGCGGAGGGCCGCCGGGCCGAGGGCGAGATCGAGGAACCGGCCGTTCCCGCCGCCGCGAACGGGACCGGCGGCGGGTCCGCCCCGGCTCCCAAGGCGCCGGACCGGCCGCCGCCCGCACCGTCCATCTTCCGCCCGTTGCCGGCGGCGCCGCCGGAGCCGGCGGGCGCGGAGCAGGACCGCTCGGCCGGGAGCGCGGGCACCTCGGCCCCGGACGCGGACGGGGGTGAGGAAAGCCATCCCACCCGAGCGGGGGCACCGGAGTGAGCCACCGGCGCCCCAAGGCGGCACGGGCATGAGTCACGGCGCCGAGAGGGCGGCCATGCCGCTCATGGAGCACATCCGCGAGCTGCGGAGGCGCGTCCTGGTGTCCGCCGCCGCCGTGCTCGGCGGCACGGCGCTCAGCCTGATCGTCACGCGCCCGGTGATCGGCGGCCTGCAGGAGATGTGCACCGTCTGCGAGTACATCTTCATCCGCCCCACCGAGGCCTTTGCCGCGTACTTCCGGGTGGCGCTCGTGCTGGGCCTGGTCCTGGCCATGCCGGTCGTGCTCTTCCAGGCAGTGGCGTTCGTGATGCCGGGGCTCCACCCCCACGAGCGGCGCTACCTGCTGTTGATGCTGCCGGGTGCCGCGGCGCTCTTTGCCCTGGGGCTGGCGTTCGGCTACTTCGTCGTGGTCCCGCGCGCCGTCGACTTCCTGGCCACGTTCCTCATGGGCAGCGCCACGCCGGCCTGGTCCCTGGGCATGTACATCGCCTTCGTCACCAACCTGTTGTTCGTCATCGGGCTGACGTTCCAGACCCCGCTCGTGGTCCTCGTCCTGGCCAAGGTCGGGTTGGCCACGCCAGCTCGGTTGACCCGCTATCGCCGCCACGCGGTGCTGGTGTGCGCCATCGCGGCCGCCGTGCTCACGCCCACGCCCGATCCGGTGACCATGTTCCTGGTCATGGTGCCCATGCTCGTGCTCTACGAGCTCGGGATCCTGCTGTCGCGCATCATCTGATCGACCCCGCGGGCGCGAGGCGCCCCCCGCCTGTCCAGAGAAACCCATCGTCCTGCGCAAGGAGTGAACCGCCGTGCCACCGATCGAGCCCCGAAGGATCCGGACCCTCATCATGGGCGCCGCCGGGCGCGACTTCCACAACTTCAACACCGTCTTGCGCGACGATCCGCGTTACGACGTCATCGCCTTCACGGCCACGCAGATCCCGGACATCGCCGGCCGGGCCTATCCCGCCGAGCTGGCCGGACCTCTGTATCCCGACGGGATCCCCATCTACAGCGAATCCGAGTTGGAGCTGCTCGTACGGGAACGGGCGATCGACCAGGTCCTGTTCTCCTACAGCGACGTGAGTCACGCCTATGTCATGGACCGCGCCTCGGCCGCCCTGTCCGCCGGCGCCGACTTCCGTCTGCTGGGACCCGGCGCCACGATGCTGCGCTCGCGGCGGCCCGTCGTCGCCGTGACCGCGGTGCGCACCGGCTGCGGCAAGAGCCAGACCACGCGGGTGTTGGTGACCGCCTTGCGCCAGGCGGGTCGGCAGGTGGTGGTGGTTCGCCACCCCATGCCGTACGGTGACCTGGCGGCACAGGCGGTCCAGCGCTTTGCGACGCTCGACGATCTGGAGCTGCACCGGGTGACCATCGAGGAACGAGAGGAATACGAGCCGCACCTCCAGGCCGGAAGCGTCGTGTTCGCCGGTGTGGATTACCAGCGCATTCTGGCGGCGGCCGAGGAGGAAGCTGACGTGGTGCTGTGGGACGGCGGCAACAACGACCTGCCGTTCTACGCGCCGGACGTGCACGTCGTCGTGCTGGATCCGCTGCGACCGGGGCACGAGCGAACGTACTATCCGGGCCAGGTCAACCTGCGCATGGCCGACATCGCCATCATCAACAAGGTCGACGGCGCCACGGCCGAGCAGATGGACGAGGTGCGCCGCAGCCTGGACGAGCTGAACCCCACGGCACAGCGGTTCGAGGCCGAGAGCCCGGTGTCGGTGCTGGAACCGGGTCGGATCGCCGGCAGGCGCGTGGTCGTCGTCGAGGACGGGCCCAGCGTGACCCACGGCGAGATGAAGTTCGGCGCCGGATTGGTCGCGGCGCGGGCGGAAGGGGCGGCGGCCATCGTGGATCCGCGACCCTACGCGGTCGGCTCCATCGCCGCCACGTACGCGGAGTTCCCCAACACCGGTCCGGTGCTGCCGGCCATGGGCTACAGCCCGGCCCAGGTGCGCGACCTCCAGGAGACGCTGGCGCGCGTGCCGGCCGACGTCGTGGTGATCGGCACCCCCATCGACCTGGTCCGCCTCGTGCACATCGACAAGCCAACCGTTCGCGTGCAGTACGACCTGCGCGTGGTCGATGGCGGAGACCTGGGCGCCGCCGTGCTGAACCGGCTCGAGCGCGTTCCGGCCTGAGGCCGAGGTGGCCGAATGGTCGCGGGATCGACAGACGCTGGTCGCGGTCATGCTGGCCACGTTCGCGTTGGGCTGGGCCTACGCGGTGCGCACGCCGCCGTGGCAGGCGCCGGACGAGCCCGCGCACTTCAACGTGGTGGCGCACGTGGCCGCATCGCCACTCGATCTGCCGCGCCTCGAGGCGGATGCCTACTCGCAGGCGACCATCGAGGAGCTCACGCGGCAGCGCTTCCCAGCGCACCTGCCCATCGACTCCTTGCGCTACGAGCACTACCAGCCGCCGCTGTACTACTACCTGGCCGCCGCGGCCTTCCGCCTGGCCGGCTCGGAGACGCGCGAGCAGCTGCTCTTGATCCGGTTTCTCGGCGTGCTCCTGGGCGCGACCACGGTAGCGCTGGCCTGGCAGATCGCCCGCGCGGTGATCCCGGATGACAAGACGCTGGCCGTGGCCTCGGCGGCCTTCGTCGGCTTCCTGCCCATGCGACTCGCGGCCACTGCCGCGGCCAGCAACGACGCCCTCGCGCACCCGCTGGCCGCCCTGGCCCTGCTGCTTGCCGTGTGGCACGCCACCGGCCGGCTCAACGGCATTCGCTTCGTCGCGACCGCCGCCGCCGTCATGGCGGCCGCGTTGCTCACCAAGGTGTCCGCCGCTCCCGCCGTGGTGGCGCTGGCGGTGGCCGTGGTCGCCCGGTGGCACACCGTGGGCCGCGGCGCGCCCACTGCAGCCCTCCACGCCATCGCTACCCTGTCCGCCATGCTGGCACTGGCCGCCGTCCCGGTCGTGCCGTGGCTGGCGCGCAACGCCCGGGTGTACGGCGGCCTGGACGTCCTGGGCACCCGGGCCCACGATCGCGCGGTCGTCGGACAGCCAAGGACCGTGGACTGGATCGCCTCCGAGGGCCTGGGAGCCTGGATGGAGCGGTTCGTGGTCTTCACGTTCCAGAGCTTCTGGGGCGTCTTCGGCTGGCTGGCCGTGTTCATGGATCGCCGCATCTACGTTGCCCTGGCCGCCTGGAGCGCCGTGGCGTTGCTTTGCGGCGCCGGGCATGTGTGGCGGCTGTGGACCCGCCAGGCTCCCGCGGCACGCCGCGCGCGCCCGGCGCTGGCCGTGCTCGGGCTGGCGTTGGCGCTGAACATCCTCATGTACGTTGCCTACAACGCCTTGTACGTGCAGCACCAAGGCCGCTACCTCCTCGTGTCGCTGCCCGTCATCGCCCTCCTTCTGGGACTGGGCGTTCGGGACTCCGCCCGCTGGACCGCTGCCGCCGTAGGGCTGGGCGGCGTGCGGTGCGCTGTCGGCCGGATTGCGTTGTGCGGATCCTGCGTGGCCATGGCCGGCCTGGCCTGGCTGGCGCTGGTTCGCTACGTGGTTCCAGGTCTGTCGTGATGGCGCCCTGTTCGTTGACGTGGCCCATGGGCCATGGTAGAATCGTCAGCTACACTGCGCTTGCGCGTTAGCGGGTGGTGTGACTGGTGGCACACACGGGGGATAGGCGTCGTGTGGGTCACGGGCTGCGGCGGCGTCGATTCTCGAGCAGCGAGCGTGACGGACGCTTCGCGGGCCCCGCAACCGCCGGCAAGGTATACACGCCGACCGCTGCGCAACGGCAACGGCGCGGGCGCCGGTCCGGGCGCTCGCGCTTCTCGTTGCCGACCTGGCGGCCGGAGCGGAGATCGGTATGACCCGTCGGTGGGTGTTATGGACGCGCGTCGTCGGCGCGCTGGTGGTGTCCGGCATAGCCTTCGGCGCAGGACGGATCCTGTGGCCGGACCTGGCCGTCAACCAGTTCGACCTGGAACTGGGCGGTCACATCTACACCGTCGCGCCCACCCGCTTCCTGGTGTCGCTGTCCTTCGGCTTGTTCGGCCTCGGGTTCGGGTACATCCTGGCACCCACACTGGTGCGCCCGGTGCGGGCGATTGCCGAGGAGTTGCAGCGCACACCGGCCGCTCAGGTCATCGGCGCCACGGCCGGCCTGGCGTTCGGCTTGTTCTTGAGCGCACTGCTGGCGCTGCCCCTGCGGGCGCTGCCGGACCCGTTCGGCCAGTACCTGCCGTTCATCGTGGCGTTGACGTTGGCGTACTTCGGCGCCACCCTGGGCGGCTCGGATCCCGACACGTATCTGGGACCGTTCCGATCGCGCATCGTGGACCGGCGGAACAGCGGCAGGTGCACGTTGCTGGACACCAGTGTCATCATCGACGGTCGGGTGGCGGACGTGGCGGAGACCGGCTTTCTCACGCAGACGCTGGTGGTGCCCCGCTTCGTGCTGTCCGAGCTGCAGCAGATCGCCGACTCCTCGGACCCGCTGCGCCGCAATCGAGGCCGGCGCGGCCTCGACATGCTCAACAGGCTGCAGCGCTCGGAGACCGTCCGGGTGGAGATCAGCGACCGCGATCCGGGCGGCGATGATGTGGATCGCAAGCTCATCCGACTGGCCGAGGAACTCGACTGCCCCATCATGACCAACGACTTCAACCTCAACAGGGTGGCCGAGATCCAGGGTCGCCGTGTGCTCAACCTCAACGAGCTGGCCAATGCCGTCAAGACGTTGCTGTTGCCCGGCGAGACCATCCAGCTCGAGATCATCCAGGAAGGCAAGGAGTTTGGGCAAGGCGTGGGCTATCTGGACGACGGGACGATGGTCGTCGTTGAAGGCGGTCGCGGCCACATCGGCCGGATCATCCCCGTCTCGGTGTCGCGCGTTCTGCAGACCGTCGCCGGGCGGATGGTCTTCGCCACGCCCGTGGCGGTGACGGCGGTGGGCGAGGAACGGCAGGACCGCTCCTGACGAGCGCCGCCGGAGCGCGGCCGCGCCAGATGACGTTGGGGAAAGGAATCAGCAATGAACCCGGAGCAGCCGGTCGGCGCAGGCCGCCACGAGTCCCGGCGCGGCGAGCCGCGCCCCCGCCACACCATCGCCACCGATGCCGCGCCCAAGGCGATTGGGCCATACGCCCAGGCCATCCTCTCGGGCGGGCTCGTGTTCACGGCCGGTCAACTGGGCGTAGACCCAGAGACCGGGCAGTTGGCCGACGGCGTCGCCGCGCAGACAACGCGCGCGCTTGCCAACCTGCAGGCCGTGCTGCGGGCCGCGGGGGCCGATCTGGACACGGTCGTCAAGACGACGGTCTTCCTGGCGGAGATGGCGGACTTCGCGGCCATGAACGAGGTGTACGCCACCTGGTTCGGCGCGACGGTGCCGGCGCGCAGCACCGTAGCGGTCCGCGGGCTGCCGCTCGGTGCGCTGGTGGAGATCGAAGCCGTCGCGGGCGTCGGCGCCTGATGCGCCGCCGACGGCCGATGGCTTGTACCGCCGCCTTGGGGCCGGTATAATGCGGCCGATACCCGACCCAAGGTAACGAGATGTCAAGCACCCACCCAACGCCCCACTCCCTCCCCGACGGCCTCGGCGCACATCCCATGATGGACCTGCTCGAACAGAGCGAGTCGCAGCGCGTGTTCACGCGCGGCGACGTGCTCATGGGCACCGTCGCCCTGGTCGGGGACCACGAGATCCTGATCGACGTCGGCGCCAAGTGCGAGGGCGTCCTGGCACCGCGCGAGTTCGACCAGATGACCTCTGCCGAGCGCCGCGCCATCCACGTCGGCGACGAGGTCGAGGTCCTCGTCGTCACCCCGCAGGATCGCGAAGGCAACCTCGTGCTGTCGCTGTCGCAAGCCCGGCTCGGGCAGGACTGGGACGACGGCGAGAGGCTGTTCGAGGAGGGCGAGGTCTTCGAAGCCGCGGTCAGCGGGCACAACAAGGGCGGCGTCATCGTCTACGTGGGCAAGGTGCGCGGCTTCGTGCCGGCCTCCCAGATCGACCGCCGCCACGGCGTGGACCGCTCCAAGATCGACGGCACCGCGGCCAGTCCGCTGGCGGCGCTGGTGGGCCAACCGATCTGGGTCAAGATCATCGAGATCGACCGGCGCAAGAACCGCCTGATCCTGTCCGAGCAGGCCGCCATGAGAGAACGCCGCAAGCAGTCCAAGGCGGATCTCCTGAACAACCTGGAGGAGGGCCTGGTCATCACCGGCACGGTGACCAGCCTGGCGGACTTCGGCGCGTTCGTGGACGTAGGGGGAGCGGACGGCCTGGTGCACCTGTCGGAGCTGTCCTGGAATCGGGTCAGCCATCCGCGCGAGGTGCTCGAGCTCGGCCAGTCGGTGACCGTCAAGGTCATCAGCATCGACCGCGAGCGCCGCCGGATCGGCCTCAGCCTCAAGCAGCTCCAGCCCGAGCCCTGGAGCGATCTCGCGGCGCGCTACGAACTGGGTAGCGTGATCTCCGCCACCATCACGCGTCTGACCGACTACGGCGCGTTCGCCCGCCTGGACGAGGACATCGAGGGCCTGGTCCACGTCTCGGAGCTGTCGGCGGACGGGCGTCCGGCGGCGGAAGTGGTAGCCCCCGGCGACCGAGTAGACGTGCGGGTCATCCGCGTGGATCCCGAGCGCAAGCGCATCGGCCTGAGCCTGCGCCGCGCGGGTCCGGAGTTCGAGGGCATCGCGGCCGGCGACGACGTCGATGACGCCACGCTGGACTACGATGAGTTCGAGGGCAATGGGCGCGAGCGTGCCGAGCAGGTCGAGGCGCCGACCCCGACGCCGCAGATCTAGTCTCCCGCCCCGGAAACGCCGTGACACCATCCGCCGCGGGGTTGGACGCGGTAGGGGCCGGCAGGGGCACGCCCCTCGGCAGCCGGGCTGAACCCGGTCCAAGGCAGGCGCCAGAGGGTCAGGGCTCCTCTGGGACCGGCGGCCGCGGGCCGCGCCGGCGCCTGTCGCCGTGGGCCCGTGTTCACGGGGCCCGGTAAGGTTGTCGGCTACTCCGACATCCTGACTACAGGCGAGCCCCGTCTGCCGGACGTGGCCGTGGCTGCCACGCCACGATCCGGCACCGCCGCGGGGAGCTGCGCCAAGACGAGGGGATCATGTCGAGCAAGTTTGACGACCGGTTCACGGAGCGCGCCCGACGGGTGTTGATGCTGGCCCAGGAGGAAGCCAAGAGGCTGAACGACTCCTACATCGGCACGGAGCACCTGCTCCTGGGGCTGGTGCAGGAGGAGCGGGGCGTTGCGGCCCGGGTCTTGCGCGACATGGGCGTCAGCCCGGTCGACGTTCGACGGGTCATCGAGGAGTCCTCGCGCCGCGCCGGACACCGCGTGCGTGGGCAGGCCACGGGTCTGACACCGCGGACCAAGCGCGTCATCGAGCACGCCGTTGACGAGGCGCGGCGCATGAACCACCACCACATCGGCACCGAGCACCTGCTTCTGGGGATGGTGACGGAAGGCGGCGGAATGGCGGTCGACGTCCTGGGCGAGCTGGGCGTGGACCTGCATGCGGTCCGCCTGAACACGACACGCGCCATCCTGCAGGCACCCGCCCGACCGCGCACCGAGCGCAAGAAGGCTGGGGCTCAGACGCCCCTGATGGACCAACTGGGGGTGGACCTGACGGCGCACGCCGAGGAGGGCAAGCTCGATCCCGTGATCGGCCGTCAGCCCGAGATCGAGCGCGTGATCCAGATCCTGTCGCGCCGCACCAAGAACAACCCCGCCCTGATCGGGGAGCCCGGTGTGGGCAAGACGGCCATCATCGAAGGCCTGGCGCAACGGATCGCGCGCAGCGACGTGCCGTCCCAACTGCGGGACAAGCGCGTCATCATGTTGGATGTGGGAAGCCTGGTGGCCGGCACCATCTACCGCGGTCAGTTCGAGGAGCGCATGAAGAGGGTCATCGAGGAACTCAAGGGCACCGAGTCCATCCTCTTCATCGACGAACTGCACATGATCGTGGGCGCCGGTTCCGCCGGCTCCAGCATTGACGCGGCCAATCTGCTCAAGCCCGCGCTGGCGCGCGGTGAGCTGCAGTGCGTGGGCGCCACCACGCTGGACGAGTACCGCCGGCACATCGAGTCCGACGCCGCGCTGGAGCGCAGGTTCCAGCCGGTCTTCGTGGAGGAGCCGTCCGTGGAGGAGACGGTCCAGATCCTGACCGGCATCCGGTCGCGGTACGAGGAGCACCACAGCGTCACGATCACCGACGAGGCGCTCACCGCCGCGGCGCACCTGGCGGCCCGCTACATCGCCGACCGGTTCCTGCCGGACAAGGCCATCGACCTGGTCGACGAGGCGGCCAGCCGCGTCCGCATGTACAAGATCCCCGACTCGCCCGACCTCGTGGAGGCCTTCGCCAACCTGCGGGAAGTGCAGCAGCAGAAGGACAGCGCGTTCGCTCTCGAGCGCTACGACGAGGCCGTTCGCCTGCGCGAGCTGGAGCGCGAGTGCAGGGAGAACATCGAGCGCCTGCGGGAGGGAGACCAGGAGCGCCTTGCGGTGACCGACGAGGACGTGGCGGAAGTGGTGGCCATGTGGACGGGCGTGCCGGTTGTCAGGATAGCCGGCGAGGAGAGCGAGCGACTCCTGCAGATGGAAGCGGTGCTGCACGAGCGCATCGTGAGCCAGCACGAAGCCATCGAGGCCATCTCCAAGGCCGTGCGGCGCGCCCGGGCCGGTCTGAAGGATCCTCAGCGGCCCATCGGTGTCTACGTGTTCCTGGGCCCCACGGGCGTCGGCAAGACCGAGCTGGCCAAGGCGCTGGCGGAGTTCATGTTCGGTAGCGAGGACGCTCTGCTGCAGCTCGACATGAGCGAGTTCATGGAGCGTCACGCGGCCAGCCGACTGGTGGGCGCGCCCCCCGGCTACGTGGGCTACTACGAAGGCGGCCAGCTGACCGAAGCCGTGCGCCGCCGGCCGTACCAGGTCATCCTGCTGGATGAGATCGAGAAGGCGCACCCGGAAGTCTTCAACATGCTGCTGCAGATCATGGAGGACGGGCACCTGAGCGACGCCAAGGGGCGCAAGGTCGACTTCCGGAACACCATCCTGATCATGACATCCAACGTGGGCGCCGCCGAGTTGAGCCGCCAGCACGCGTTTGGCTTTGGCCAGGAGCCCGGGGACGACGCCCGCGAGGAGGCCGACTACACCCGCATGCGGGACAAGGTGTTGGACGAGCTCAAGCGGATGTTCAAGCCGGAGTTCCTCAACCGCCTGGACAAGACGGTGGTCTTCCGCGCCCTCACGCGCGAGGATCTGCGCAGCATCGTCGACATCCAGCTGCGGCGCCTGTCCAAGCGCCTTGCCGAGCAGCGCCTGGAGCTGCAGGTCTCCGACGCCGCGCGCGATCGCCTGGCGGAGGACGGGTACGACCCCGAGTTCGGCGCGCGCCCGCTCCGGCGCATCATCGTGAACGTGATCGAGGATCCGCTGTCGGAGATGCTTCTGGCCGGCAGCGTGAAGCCCGGTGACAGCGTGGAGGTGGACCTGGCCGACGGCCGCATCGTCATGCGCAGCCCGGAGCCGATGGTGGCCGACCCGGCGCCGGCGTAGGCGCCGTCAGCGCAGCGCGAACGGCAACCGCGCCACGCGCAGCATGGGCCTGGGCGAGTCGAAGGTGATGACGGGCTCGCGGACCGGAGTGCCGTCCGCCCAGTACCCCATGGCTCGCTGCTCGGGCGTGTCGCCGAGTGCGTACGCGCAGTCCAGCCGCAGGTACGCGCAGCCCACGAGCGCGTCGAGCCACTTCCAGGTGCCGAACCAATCCAGCGCGTCCAGGGTTGCCCCGGCTCCGTCGGTGCGCGCCATGCCCGGTCCGGCCACCAGCGCCGGCGTGCCGTGGCGATCGCTGCGCACGCGCACGAACTGACGCCAAGTGCCGGGGATCTCCGCCAGCCCCGCCCAGAGTTCCCGTTCCAAGGCCGCGGGCAACGGCTCCTCGTCACCGCTGACGACGAGGACCAACGCGTCGCCGGGCAAGCGCCGGAGGTCGCCCATCGGCAGTCCGTCGACCTGTCGCGGTGCCGCCATCATGACCGCCCGCGGGGGCGGCAGACGCTCGGGCAGCCAGGCGGAGCCCATGCCGGCTGCCAGGAGCGCCCCCGGCCCATCGCCCGCGTACGCCGCGCCTGCCGCGGGTTGCGGTCCGCCCGCCTGGCGCAGGGCGGCCAGCGCCTCCCGCACCCGATCCGCGGCGACCAGCGGCCAGTCCGCGGGCCCGCCTTCCAGTCGTGGGGCGATCACGATGGCACCGCCCCGCGCCATGTGGACGAGCCAGCTCAGGTAGGACTCGGCTTCGGCCCGCTCGGCATCCGGCACAAAGATCACGACCGGCGCGACCGGCGGCACGGGATCGTCCGGCCACAGGAGCAGGAATCGCTCTCCAGGCTGCAGCTGGAGCGCCGAGGCGTGCGGTCGCGTCCGGCCGCCGGGTCCGTCCGCCGGCTGTGCGGGGGGAGCAACGGGCGCCGGCGTGGCGGTTGGGGTGGCGGTGGCCGTGCCTGGCGGCAGCGCGCTGGGCACCGCCGTGGGCGTGGCCAGGCTGCCGCCCTCGGCGAACTGCAGGATCCAGGCGGTAACCACATCGCCGGGCTGTCCGATACCGCCGACCAGGCCGAGGTGATCGCGCCCGGCGATGGTCTCGGCAACCGCCTGTACCCCTTGCGCCACCAAGGCGGCGGCCATGGCGCGCGCCTGCGCCTCGCGACCCGGTCGGTCCGCGGCGCCGACGAGCAGGAGGTGCGGCGGCGATCCGGCCGAGACGTGGTCGATGGGCGACGCGTCACGTCGCGCGTCCGGGTTGACACCGAAGACGTCCCCGAACGAGCCGTCGTAGGGATCGATGCGGTAGACGCCGGACAGGCCTATCACCCCGGCCAGGTCGGCGGGCGACAGACCGTGCGCGGCCAGGAAGCGCGGGTTGGTCGCCACCAGGGCGGCCAGATGGGCGCCGGCATCGTGACCCATCAGCAGCAGCCGGTCGGGCGCCACGCCGCGCGCGTTCAAGAAGGCGCGCACGAAGGACGTCGCCCGGGCGGCGTCCTCGGCGTGGGCCGGGTGCGCCACGCCGGCAGCGGTGCCATCGCTGAGGCGGTAGTTGGCCACCGCCACCGCCACGCCGCGCGCCGCCAGGGACCGGCCCAGAGCGCCGTGCGGCTCGGTGTCGTCCTTGTCGCCACGCGCCCAGTCGCCGCCATGGAAGTACACCACGGCCGGGTAGGCCGTGCCGCTCTCCGGCAGGTAGAGGTCGAGGCGGTGACGCAACGCGTCCGCGCCGGCTCCGCTGTGGTAGGGCAGGTCCCGCAGCACGGAGACCCGCTGCCCCATGGCGCTGCGCGGGGACGGCATCGGCGGCAAGAACAGGAGCATGGCGGCGGCAACGACCGCCGCGGCGACCGCGGCTGGTCCGCGCTGGACCCTCACGGCGTCACGCGCAACTCGCCACCCGGGAGCTCCTCGACGCGACGCCCGTCCGGCAATCGCACGACCAGGTCCCTGCCGGAGAGCCCGGCTGCCGTGTAGGGAGTGCCCCGGCCGTCGATCAACGCCGCCTCCGGCGCGTCCACGAGGTCTACGCGCCGCCCTTCGACCGTGGCGGAGAACGCGAGCAACCCGTCGTCGCCCACTGCCAGCCAGCCGTGCGGCGGCAGCGTGTGCTGCGCGCCGTCCACCTCCAGCCGCCAGGGCACGAGGCCCATGTTTACCCAGACCCGCATCCCGTCGTAGGTCAGCAGCAGCCGCGGTGCCATCAGGTCCAGCCCCGCGACCAGCGCCCAGCTCAGGTCGCCCTGGCCGTCGTCCGTCACGTACGTCACCGCCGCGGTGGCGCTGGCCAGGTAGCGGCGCTGCAGCGGTCTCATGAGGTGGTACTCCTTCACCTGCTCGGCGGCGGTGAGCCAGTCCCCGCCGCCGGGCGCGTCGCCGCTCGTCCAGGCGCCGGCGTGGCCGAACGCCAGTGCCGTGGCGCGCCAGCGGTCGATCACCTCGTCGGGCAGCGGCACGGCTTGCGGCTCGCCCTCGGGGCCAAGCCGCGCCGCAAGCCGGCCCAGGCCGTACCCAATCGCGCGGGGACGGATCACGGCCAATTCGTAGTCCGGAACGACCAACCGGCCGCCGTGCGCCTCCGGCGGCTCGCGGGCCGAGCCCGAGCGGGCCAGGCCGTCCACCGCGCCGGCGAAGAAGCTGGCGTAGCCGGCGGCGCTCCAGGAGGCGGCACCATCGCCGTACAGCGGGCCCACGTCCGACTGCAGCGCGGAGAACAGGCCGTGGTAGGCGCGGATGGCCTCGCCCACCGTGGCCTCATGGCGCGGCGGCGCCGCGAGGTCCAGCACGTTCTCGACAGCGCCCGGCAGCGGGTACGCCGGATTGCCGGCCACGACATCCAGGAGATGCACGGCGCTCGCGCCGACAGCACGGGCCGCACCCTCCGTGACGGCAACCCGCGACGCGGCACCGGGCGGCAGCAGATAGCGCCACGTGAAGCCGCCGGCCGGGCACGGCACACGCCCTCCGGCCTCGTCGGTCAGCCGCTTCGGCTCGCCGAGGGCATCAAAGACCCGGTCCTCCGGCCGATAGAGCGGGTTCTCCCGGCCCGGGCAGCCGGTCACCGTCGTGGTGTACGCCTGGGCGGGCGCCAGCCGCCCCGAGGTGGCCGCCAGCAGCTGCTGCCAACCCGGGACACCGCCCGCCGCCGGGTCCGGCTGGCCGGGCGCGGGCGCGCCCGACGCGCCGTCCGACCAGTGCTCCTTGTGCACGACCAGTTCGGTCACGCCCAAGGCCTGCAGCCGGGCCACGTAGTGGGCGTCGGAGGCGAACGTGGCGGCGGGCGCCCGACCGGCCAGCGTGAGATGGACCTTGTCGCTCAGCCAGGCCCGATGGCGCGAGGCGCTCGAGGACGGCACCGCGAACACGTCCGCCACGTCCGGCGACAGCGTGACCCAGACGGTCTCGTCCACCGGCCGGACGTTGCCCGCGCCGTCCGGGAGGTAGAGAACCGACACCTCGTTCACGAAGCCGTTGGCCAGCGCTTCCGGGCCGCGCGGCGAGAGTGCCGTGCCCGAACTGCGCGGGTAGTCGACGAGGCTGCTCACGAACCAGCGGCGGTCGAGCATGGTGACGGGGACGGCGTCCATGAACAGCAGCCGCAGGCTGAGCCCGTCCGCGCTGCCCACCACGTCGCCGGCCGAGAAGCCCGCATACGCTCCCGCCGCGGCCGCAACGCCGCCCAGGCTCTCCGCCCGCACCTCGAGCGAACGGCCCACGATACGCACGGTGAAGCGGCGCTCGTGCGGACGTTCCTCCAGTGTCTCGCGGACGGTCAGCTGCACCCCGTCGGGCAGCATGACATGGTCCAGGGACTCCACCTGGCCCAAGCGACCGGTCAGCCAAGGCTCGACGAGCCTGCCGTCCAGGCGCCGGTAGTAGAAGCCCGCGCCGGAGATGGGGTAGCGGCCGCTGGTCGTTTCGCGCACCGAGAGGCGGCCGCGCTCCACGTCCGGGTGGGTGAGATCGAGCTCGTAGACAATGGGCGGGTCCGCGAGGTTGGCCAGTCGCACCACCCGCCGGTCGGCCGCGTAGCTGACGCGCACCGGACCGGGCCGCGATGCGCCGAGCGGCGACAACCGTTGGGCGGACGGATCATCGCTCGTGGCCGTTGGCGCGGGCGTGTCGGTGGGCGTAGGGGAGGAGGTCTCACTGGCCGCGGCGGTTGGGGGCGGGCCCGGCGTCCAGGTGCCGTGGGGCGTGGCCTGCCCGCCGGTCGTGGGAGACGCCTCCAGCGTCCGGGTAAGGTGCGGCGCCAGCGCCGTGGCGGTCCCCGCCGCCGCCGCCGTGGCGGTCATGCCCTGCGACTCGCGCGTGGCCGGGTTGGGCGGCTCTATCCCGCGCCTGCCCGTGAGCGCGACGGGCAACCAGGCGGAGGCCTCGTCCTGCGCCGCCGTCAACCGGCAGAACGGCCGGGCAACCTCGCCCGTCGCACCGGGCGCCGGAGCGCCAAGGACGCCCGCCTGCCCGTTCAGGACTCCTGCCAACGCCAGGAGGGCGCAGGCGGTGGCCGACGGCACGAGCACCAGGTACCGCCGCCAGCCCCGCGCCCAGCCTGCGAGCCGCGTCATCCTCGCGTTATGCCCGGTCCTCTGTAGGCATGGGCGGCTGTGGGCTCGGCTCGCCACCGCCCCCCCCGCCACCCGGCCATGGCGGGCGTAGGCGCGGGGTCGGCGTGGGGCTTGGCGCCCGCACGGTCGCTTCCCGCTGGGCGCCGCGATCCAGCGTGGGCTGCGGCGTGTCCGCGGGCAGCGGCGGCTCCGGCGCGGTAGGCGTGGCCGGAGGCCGGATGGGCTCCGACGTGGACCGATCCCGTCGCGGAGCGCCGTCTCCCGGCCCGGACGGGACCTGCGGCGTGGCCGTGACCTCCAACGGCGGCGCGCTCGTGGCGGTTGCCACCAACTCCGCCGGCGGGCCGCTCGCGGGAACGCGGTCGTCCTCGCTCCCGGGCCCATCCGTGGCCGTCGCCTGCTGCCGCGGCTGCGGCGCGGGCGGCGCGGTGCTCGTGCCGGTGGGCGTGGCCGTAGCGCCCCGCCCCGCGACGGCGGCCACCGTCTCCAGCAGCGGCTGGCGCTCGGCCGCGCGCACGTTCCGGGCCGCCAACGAGAGCGCCTCCAGGGCGGCGTCCGAGGTCGCGGCCAGGGCGGCCAGCAACTCGGCAGAGCCGACCGCACCGACCGCCGTCTCGGCCGCGCTCTGCGCCCGAATCAGGTCGTCGATCCAGTCGGCGGCAATGGGCGCACCGGCTTCGGCCAGCAGCCGCAGCTCCAGTGCCCGGCTGCCCGCCATCTGGAGTCGCAGGCGCGCGCGGGCCTCGCCGTCCGGCGCCAGGGCCAGGCGCGTGTCCTCCACAGCGCGCTTGACGGGGTACAGCACGTGACCCGGCAGGCTGTCCGCCGATCCCGCCACCGCGGACGCCAGCACCATGGCCAGGGCCAGGCCGGCAGCGGTGAACCGCGGCACCCAGCGCGCGGCCACCGAGCGACGGCGGGGCGCGTGCGACGCCAGCAACTCGGCCTGCAGCTCGGTCTGTAGTCGGGCCTTGAGCGCCGGTGGCGCGGCAACGGGCAGCACGCGCCCCATGGCCAACGCCAGGGCGGCCAGCTCCACCGGCTCCGCCGCCGCCGGGTCGCCGGCGAGCGCGCCACGCACCGCGCGCGGCGTCTCGCCGGACTCCAGCCGCTGCAGGAGCTCCTGGAGACGCTCGGCCTGCGGCTCCGCCTCCCGACCCACGTCAGTCAACCGTCACCTTTCCAAGCCCCAGATCGCGCCGAAGTGCGCGCAGGGCGTGATGCTGCAAGTTCTTGACGGCGCCCTCGCTGCGGCCCATGGCGGCAGCCGTCTCCCGCACCGACAGCCCGGCCGCAAAGCGCAACGCCACCACCTGCTGCTGCAACTCCGTCAACCGCGCCGCCGCCTCCATGATCCTCCGCCGATCCAGGAAGGCCTCCACGGCCTCCAACTCCGCCGCCACTCCCGGCGCGGGGATCCGCTCCAGCAGCCCATCGCCCTTCTCCTCGCTGCGCCGCCCCGAGACGAGGGCGCTCTCCGGGCGACGGCCCGCGCGCCGCCAATGGTCCACAACCGCGTTGCGCGCGATCCGAAGGATCCAAGGCCCCAACGCCCCCTGCCACTGCATGGCCCCAATGCCGCGCAGAACCTGGACGAACACCTCTTGCGTGAGATCTTCGGCAACGGACGGCTCGCGCACGCGGAACTCGATGAAGCTGTACACCCTGTCGACGTAGCGGCGGTACAGAGCGCCGAGCGCCCGGCTGTCGCCCGACTGGGCCCGCTGCACCAGTTCCTCTTCGCCGGACGTGGTCTCTGTTCGATCGTCGCTCATGGGCGTTAACGGCGCGCGCCAAGGGGAAGATAGAGCCGGCACGGCGTCGGGCGGCGCGCTCACGTATCATACGATCGGGCTCCGACCGGCGCAAGCAGCGTGCCCTTCTGCCGCACCTGTCCTGTCCCACCAGAACGGGCAGCAACGGTGTGGGACAGGACACTTCCAAGGGGCTTCGCCCCTATGGCGCCCGGCTTCGCCGGGCTGTACCCCCACCGCGCGGGGAGGCTTCCTCACCGCACCCCTCCGTGTCCCGTGCCGAGAGATGGATCTGTGCAGGAACGTACAGGACGGGACACTAACGGTCGCAGCGCAAGGCCCGGCCAACGGTCTCCGCCAGGGCGAGCGGCGACGTGCCGGGCCCCGTCTCGTACACCCGGCCGCGGGAACCGGTGACCCGGGCCAACACCAGGGGATCCGCGTCGGCGCCCAGAGCCACCGCCAGGAAACGCGCGCCCCACTGCCTGAGCCCGGTCGCGCCAGCCTCCAGGCGCGCCAGTTCCGTCTGGTTCAGGTCACCGTCGGTGAGCAGCACGACCACCGGCACGGACTGAGGCCGTTGCGGGCGCCCCCGCTCCAACTCCGCGCGCGCAGCAGCCACGGCCACGTCCATCCGGGAGCCGTCCCACTTGGGCAGCGAGCGCAGCGCCTCCAGTGCGGCCGCGCGGCCGTCCTCCAGCGCCGCTCGCACCTCGGCGCGCTCGGCGAAGGGGATGACCGCCACCCGATCGTCCGGCCCGGTGTGGTACCGCACCAGTTCCTCGCCGATGGCCCCGGCCGCCGCCCAGCGGTTCACGAACGGCGGCACGTCGGAGGCAGCCATGCTGCCGGACACGTCGACGAGCAGGACCAGGTCCAATGGCGAGCCACCGGCCGGGCAGGCGCCCGTGGAGACCAACGCCAGGAACACGGTCACCGGCCGCCGTGACTCCCTTCCGGCAGTGGGGGACGGCGTCTGGTGAGGCGTCACTCCGGTGGGCGCGCGCTCCGCGGTCGGGGTGGGGCCGGCGCCCCCGGACGGCGTGGCGGTGGGCGGGACCGGCGGCGACGGGCGCGTTGGGCTGGCGATGGAGCGGACGACGATCTCGGGGCGCGGCAGTTGGTGGGTCTGGGTCATGCCTCCGGACACGGCGGCCTGATACCGCAGCCACGCGTACGCCTCGCGGCTCACCGGACCGGCGCCCGCGCTCGTGGCGCGAACGGTGTAGCTGTGCGTGATCACCCGCCCGGGCACGGCCGGGAACACCCACGACAGACGCTGGCCGGTGCCGGCGCCCGGGCCGGCGTCACCGCCGTAGACCACGAGGTCACCGAGGCGCTCCTCGAGCCCCATGTCGGCCACGACGGCGAACGGGCCGCGGAGGGCGATCATGTCGGCCAGCACGCCGGGCAGGTAACTCCAATCACTGCCGCTGAACGCGTACGACGGGCTCGACGCGGCCTCGAACAAACAGCGCCGATCGCACCCGGCGCCGGCGCAGGCGGTGACGACGAGCGTGCCGAACGGCCTGAGGTCGCCGGCGGCTGCCCGAACGGCGTCGCAGGCGTACGGCTCAAAGCCGCGGGAGGCAATGACGATCACCTCTCGCGCCGGCACGCCGCCGGTGCGCCCGGACTGCAGCATGCGCCTGGCCTTGCGCAAGCCCTCCCGCAACCCGCACTGCGGGCATTCGAGACCGTTGCGCAGGACGATGTTGTGGAGCGCCGTGCTCACGGCCTCCGGGCTGTTGGTGAGGAACACCTCGGTCTGAGCGGCGCGGTCGCGGAACGAGACCACGCCCACCCGCGCCCAGGGCGCCTGCCGCAGGCCCATGGCCTGCACGCCGGCGCCCAGCTCGGCCACCAACGAGGTCAGCCAGTTGCGGCTTCTGTCCGTCATCTGCTCCGAGGCGTCGATCACCAGCACGACGTTCAGGGGCGCGTAGCCGCGATCGCAGTCCAGGCGCAGCGTGGTCGTGAGCCGGATGTCGGCGCCCAGGGCCACGTCGGACAGACGCACCTCTCGCCAATGGTCGATCTGACAGGGGCCCGCCCCCTCCGACCTCGCGCCGCCCGGCGGTCCCATCACCAGCACCGCCGCAGACAGGCACGCCGCCGTCGCGACCGCGAGCCGCACCGGGTTCACACGCCGGATGCCGCCGGTCGCCGTCGATGGGGCTCCGTGACCGCGCCCGCTCGCGCCCGGGCGGACGGCTCGGAACCAGTCGGCTCGGAACCGGTCGGCTCGGCCGTGGGCTGCGGCGGCGCAACCGACGGCGCGGTGGGCGGGACCGGCGCGGGGCTGGTGGCCGTGGCGACGGGCACCAGCGTGGCCGCCGCCGTTGCCGGTGGCGGCGTGGACGTCTCCGGCCATCGGTCCGGGGTGTTGCTGGGCTGGCTGACGACGGTGGCGGACGGCTCCACCCAAGGCACGCGCGGCGTCTCCGTCCGCGGCCGTGCCGTGGGCGGAACCTCGGTCACTGGGTTCACGATCGGCGTTGCCTCGGCGGTAAGCAGCGCGGTGGCTCCCGCACCGGGCTCCGCGGTAACGACCACGGCCGTTGCGCCGGGCACGAGCACCGCGGTGGCTCCGGGCGCCGTCACTGCGGTGGGGCCGGGCGTGGACGCACCGCCGCCCGGTTCGCCGGGCGGCACGGGCCGGACCGGCGCGGCGGAGATCGAGGCCAGGGTGGCCGACGGCGTGGGCGCGGCGTCCTGTTGGCCGCGCGGGCGCACGGGCTGCGCGAACTGACCGGCGCCGCGGTCGCCCAGTGCCACCCTGCGCTCCAGCAACCGCGACGCGTCGGCCAGCCACACCGCGACCACAGGCCGCTCGTCCTTGGCAGCTGCCGCCAACCTGTCCAGCTCGCGCGCCGCCGCCGCCGCCTCGTCAAGCACGCGACGGCGCACGGCATCGTTGTCGTGCTGGGCGCTCGCCCCCAGCGCGGCTGTGTACGCCCCGACCACGTCGTCGATCAAGGACCGGACCACATGCGCCCGTCCGTCCAGCCCCTGCCGCAGGTCGTCCATGCGCTGCCGACCCAGCTCGAGCCAGTGCATGGCCAGGCGGTCGCCGGCGGCGAACAGCGCCGTCTGTCCCGACTCGGCCGCCCGCCGCAGCGGGAACAACAGCTGCCCGGGCTGCGCCCGTTGCGTTGCCAGGAGACCGACGCCCAGCACCGCCACGGCCAGGGCGGCCACGGCCGACCAGCGCAGGGTGGCACCGCGGCGGGCGGGAGCAGCCGGCGTCAATGCGCCCATCAAGGACCGGTCCGCCCGCAGCTGGTCCTCCAACCCCAGCACGAAGGTGGGCCGCGGGGCGATGGCGCCGGCGGACGCCGCCGCCCACAGCCAGCGCGCCGTCTCCACAAGACGCGCCTCTTCGGCGGACACGTCAGCCCGACCATCCCGGCCGCCGTCGGCCAGGAGCGCCTCCAGGGCGTCGTGCAAGCGATCAGCGCTGGATTGCTCGGAGCTCAAGGGAGTGCTCATCCATGATCATTGCCGCCTTGCGCAGTGCGCGATGCTGCAACACCTTGGCGTTGGCGATGGTCACCCCCATCGCCGCGGCCGTGTCCTCCACCGATCGACCCTCCAGGAACCGCAACTCGAGCACCCGCCGATACCGTGGCGGCAGGTGCTGCATCAGGTCGAGCACCCGTGCCGTGTGGCTGCCATCCACAGCACCGGCCTCGTCGTCCGCGGAGCCGACCGACGGGTCCGGCTCCGGCGTGGCCAGGGACCGTGCCAGGGGCACGATGCGCCGATAGCCCGCAGCACGACGGTGGTTCCGCACGGCGTTCCGCGCGATCTGGTACAGCCAGTTGCGGAAGCTGGCCTCGCCCCGGAACTCAGGCAGCGCGCGCAGCATCCGCGCGAACGTCTCACTGGTAAGGTCCTCGGCATCGTCGGGTTCGCGCACCTGGGCGAGCACGAAGCGGAAGATGGGACCGACGTGACGACGGTACAGCACGACGAGCGCCTTGTCGTCGTGCGCCAGAACCCGGCCCACGAGGCGCTCGTCGGACTCGCCGGCAAGCGGTTCGTGGAGCGGCGAGCGATCCCGACTCTCCACACTCATTGATGACACATGGCGGTTACATTCCGGGCCCGCCGGCGGTGGCCCGCCGCGGCTCGCGGTCCGATCACGCCAATGGTAGACTCGAGTCATGCACCGCGCCACGTCACGCGCCTCGGACGCGCTCCCGGCCGGGCGCCGACCGCCGGCCGAGCCGCAGGGGCCGGCGCAACTCGAACGCCTCGTCGGCTTGGCGCGTGGTGGCGATCCCGATGCGTTTGAACGGTTGTTCGCGCACTTCCAGCCCCAGCTCTACCACCTGGCCTACCACCATCTCGGCGACCAGGACGACGCCATGGACGCGTGTCAGGACACTGCCCTGAACGCCTGGCGCGCCGTGCGCCGCTTCGACGGCGACCTGGGCGGCTTCCGGCGCTGGCTGATCCGGATCGTGGTCAACGCCAGTCTGGACCGCACGCGGCACGAGGCGCGAAGGCCCAGCGCACCGCTATACGTCGAGCGTGACGGCGTGCAGCACCCGCTGCCCATGCCGGACCCGACGCAAGGACCGGAGGACTACGCGCTGACGGGCGACTTGCGCGCCCTGCTGGAAGCCTGCCTGGCCCGCCTGACGTCGGACCACAGGGCGGTCGTGCTCCTGGATCAAGCCGGGCTGACCTACGCCGAGATGGCCGAGGTGCTCGAGACGGAGCCCGGGACCGTGAAATCGCGCCTGAGCCGGGCCCGGGCGCGCCTGCGCGATCTCCTGACGAGCGCCCTGCCCGACATGGCGGAACCAGGCGGCGCCGTCCGGCGTTCTAAGGGCGACGCCTTGCCGTCCGCCGAGGAGTCCGCGCCCGCGCCGTGCCCCGGCGGTGAATCGGCGCGCCACGCCACCGGTCCGCCATGAACGAGCACACCACCCTCGAGGACCTCTCGGCCTACACGGACGACGAGTTGTCCGCGCCGCGCCGGGCCCAGATAGAAGCCCACCTGGCGGCCTGCGTGGACTGCCGCACGACCGTCAACGAGTTGCGCTGGGTCGCCGCGTTCACGCGGGC
>Ga0114946_10000414_pt1 | contig 28107 bp, 24 predicted proteins | sample WalLakDeSediment_FD_88676 | JGI IMG/M metagenome (GOLD analysis project Ga0114946, IMG submission 88676) | Lake sediment microbial communities from Walker lake, Nevada to study Microbial Dark Matter (Phase II) - Walker Lake 11/02/13 Deep Sediment | ecosystem: Environmental > Aquatic >... | reverse complement strand
TTGGCTCATGCTCGGCTCGCTGGAATCTTGATGAAGCGAGCCTGTGCGGACAGGGTCGTCCCGAGGAACCGAGCTCAAGCTCGGTGGTCGGACCGCCCCTGAACCCGCCCAGACGATTCACGCGCTCCGCGCCAGCCGTCAATAATCTAAGATCAGATCGGGTTCGCTGAATATTTGCGCTGAAGCTGCTACCAAGGCAAAGGTAAATACTCTTTCAAGGGCATTATAACCTGATGGCTCGTGTTATGATGATCTTGTCCACGAACCTGGCATGGCCTCCAGAAAGAGGAGAATTCAACATGAAACGACTGCTTCAGGGAATCCTGGGGCTCATGGCGTGGTTTTTCATCAACGAGATACAGATGGCAGGCGCCAATCCACTGGAGGATCTGCCCCTTCTCAAGGAGGGACGAGCCCGTCGAGCTTCTTCCAGCGATCCCAATTGGAAGGACGGGAATTGGGACGCTCGACCTGTTCCTCCCGGGACGGATCTGGTGCTGGCCGAGCTCGAGGGTCCGGGACAGATCAATCATATCTGGTTCACCATTTCCTCCCCGGAGAAAGGCTATCCGCGACTTCTGTTGCTTCGCATGTATTGGGACGACGAACCATCGCCTTCTGTGGAGTGTCCCGTGGGAGATTTCTTCGGAGTGGGACATGGCATGGATATCCCTTTCAGTTCTCTTCCCGTGGCGGTTACCTCCGAAGGCAGGGCACGAAATTGTTATTGGCCCATGCCTTTTCGAGAATCGGCCAGGATTACTGTGACCAACGAGGGAAACGAATCGGTCCACGCTTTCTATTGGTATATCGATTGGATGGAACTTCCCAGGTTGAGAGAGAAGACCGCTTATTTTCATGCCCAATATCGACAGGAATTTCCCACAATGATGGGACAAAACTACCTGTTGGCGGATATTGAGGGCAGGGGACATTATGTGGGCACAGTTCTCAGCGTCAGGCAACATGCCGCATCCTGGTGGGGAGAAGGAGACGATTTTTTTTTCGTGGATGGAGAGCGGGACCCCAGCCTGAAAGGAACCGGCAGCGAAGACTACTTTTGTGACGCCTGGGGGTTTCGTAGGATGGAACGTCCTTACTATGGTGTGCCGCTCATGGAAGGATACGATCCCTTCAGTCGAACTACGGCGTATAGGTGGCACATTCCCGACCCCATTCCGTTCGAGAAGTGCTTGCGCGTGGAGATGGAACACAAGGGGGTTCATCTGAATGAGGACGGCTCCATGAGGACAGGGTTCGAGGAACGAGCAGATGATTTCTCTTCCGTGGCTTTCTGGTACCAGATCGAGCCTCATAAGCCTTTTCCTGATATGCCCCGGGGACATGATCGGTTGAATATCGATTATTCCAATTTGATCGAGGCGGAGGTCCTCATGGAACGAGCTGAGGCCACGGAGGGGATCTTTGATCGGCAGGAAATCGACACATGCAGCTCCGGAGGCCATTGTTTCTGGCGTCCTTTACAACCGGGGCAAACCCTTTCCATGCCCTTTGAGGTTCAGGCGACGGGCAGATATCTTATGGTGGCGTTCATGGTTCATTCCTGGGATTATGGAATCTACCAGTTTGAAGTGAATGGAACACCTGTCGGAACGACCTTGGATTTGTTCAACGATTCTGTCTCCTTGAAGGAACGCAGCGTGGGCGTGTTGGATCTGGAGGCGGGGAAACATATCCTCACCTTGCGAAATCACGGAAAGAATGTGAATTCGACCGGATATTTCTGTGGTTTCGATGCCTTTCTCTTGAACAGGCTGGATCCATAGAACCCATTCATGAGCAGGTTGAATTTGGAGGCCTGGTATGCGTACCGTGATGATTGTGGCAGGAAGCGATAGCGCGGGGGGGGCTGGAATTCAGGCGGATATTAAGGCTGTGTCTGCCATGGGTTGTTTTCCCACTACAGCCATTGCCGCGCTCACCGCGCAGAATACCTTGGGAGTGAAAGGGATCTTTGGGGTGTCGGCTGAATTTGTGGTGGCGCAGATGGATGCGATTTGGGAGGACCTGGGCGCTGACGCGGTGAAGACCGGAATGCTTTTCAACGAGCAGGTCCTTCTCGCCGTGTCCGAACGCCTGGAAACCATGGGACCTCCTGTCCTGGTGGTGGACCCGGTCATGGTCAGCAGCTCGGGCCACGACTTGTTGGAGCCTTCTGCCATGCGGGCGATGAAGGAACGACTCGTGCCCAAGGCCGCGGTGATCACTCCCAACCTGGCCGAAGCTTCGAGATTGACCGGAAGACCCGTAGAGACGGAACAGGATATGGTCAGGGCGGCTGAGGCGCTCCTCTCGCTGGGTCCCTCATGCGTGCTCTTGAAGGGCGGACATCTCCAGGGAATGGCCAAGGATCTTCTTTTGAATGAGCGGGAGCTTCAGTGGTTTGAAGGCCCTCTGCTGAGTTCCAGAAACACGCATGGAACAGGGTGTGCCTTGGCATCGGCCCTGGCCGCAGGCCTGGCGCTGGGTATGGATCTGGTGGACTGCGTGAGACGGGCCAAGGCCTTGGTCACAGAGGGAATTCTATGCGGCCCGGCTTTGGGCCGAGGCGTCGGCCCTGTTGATCCTATGGCAATCCTGTGGAAACAACGAGAACAGCATGAGATTCTGGGCGCCCTGTGCGAGGCGGCCGCTGAACTCGAAAGGTTGCCTGTGGGATGCCTCATTCCGGAGGTGCAAAGCAATATGGTATATGCCATGAAGGGAGCCAAACAGGTGGAGCAGGTGGCCGGGTTTCCCGGGCGTATCGTGCGGTTGGATGAAGGGGTCCGGATCGTGAGCCTTCCCCGTTTCGGGGCTTCCAGCCATACGGCCCGCGTGGTGCTTGCAGCATCAGCCAAGAAGCCAAGTCTTCGTTGTTGTATGATGATCCGATTCTCGGAAGAGATTCTCGCCGCGTGCCGGATGACAGGCCTGGTCCTGACTTCTTTTGATCGGGGGAATGAGTTGGAAGAGGTGAGGACCAGAGAGGGGGCTTCCTTGCCATGGGGTGTGGAACAGGCCTTGTCGGGCGTGGAAACGGCGGACGCCATTTTCGACAGGGGCGGCCCAGGCAAAGAGCCGGTCATTCGAATTTTGGGAAAGGACCCCGGGGATGTGCTTCGCAAGGTCAGCCTCGTGCTGAAACGCCTTTGAGAGAGGACCGGGGGTTGAGATCTCATTCCCTTGCAGATCGGGCCTTGGAGAGAATTCGGAAAGCGATACAGGATGACGTGAATCGCGGGAATATCCCGGGGGCCGTTGTGGCTCTGGCTACACCCAAAAGGCTTTTTCTTCATGAGGCTTTCGGAAGGGTGGCTTCGGCCGAGGCCAGTCCCATGACCCGAACGGATACCCTCTATGATGTGGCCTCCTTGACCAAGGTGGTAGCGACCACGCCCTGTCTTCTTCGGCTTAAAGAGACGGGCTTTCTCTCTCTGGACGATTCTGTGTTGGAGTATTTTCCGGAATGGGGGACTTCGTCGGTCTTGCGGCCTGTCTCTCTCAGGCTCCTGTTGACCCATTATTCCGGCTTGTGCGCCTGTGTGCCGGTACGGGTGGCTGAACAAGGCATGTGTTCCATCCTTGCCTGGGTACGTGAAGAAGGGATCGAGAGAGAACCGGCGAGGGAATTCATCTACAGCGACGTGAATTTTATCCTTCTGGGGGAGATCATCCAACGTGTCTGCGGTATGTCTTTGCGGGAGTTTTCTCGGCAGGCTTTTTTTTCTCCTCTGGGGATGAACGATACGGATTTTTCGCTAAGCGAAACACGACGCGCGAGATGTGCGGCTACCGATGGGCCCTTGGGACAAGCCCCCTTGGGTGTGGTTCACGATCCGGTGGCCAGAGCCATGGGGGGGGTCGCGGGACACGCTGGACTTTTCAGTACCGCGGCGGATCTTGTTCGTTATGCTGTCATGCTCTTTCAGCATGGACAGTTCAACGGGAGACTTCTGCTTTCCCACGAATCTGTGTCCGAAATGGTTCGGCCGCAGTCTCCTCGGTGTGGAGGAGAGATACGGGCATTGGGCTTTGATATGGCGTCCCGCTACAGTTCGCCGCGAGGGGATCTTTTTTCCTTGAGTGGTTTTGGGCATACAGGCTTCACCGGAACTTCCCTTTGGCTCGATCCGGGCAGGGAATTGGTGATCTGCCTCTTGACGAATCGAACGCATACCGGGGGAGACGTGGTCGGGTTGAGGCGAACACTGGCAAACATCGCCAGCATGGTCATGCCCCCCGGCCTGATGTTCCCGGCCAGACCTTCGGTCAACACTCGGACGATGACCGGGATCGACACGCTGGCCGGCCAGGATTTCAAGGGCCTCAAGGGGAAACGGGTAGGTTTGCTCACCCATTCAAGCGCGGTCGATGGATTTGGAAGAAAAACCTTGGACCTTCTTGTGGAAGCCAAGGACGTGCATCTGGTTCGCTTGTTTGCCCCGGAACATGGTTTTTCCAGCCGAAGGGAGGGCACGATCCCGAATGGAAGAGAGAATCCTGTCAAAGGGCTTCAAACTGTGAGTCTATACGGACAGCGACGTCGGCCGGATCGGGAATTCCTCGAGGACCTGGATGTGGTTTTGTGCGATCTCCAGGATGTTGGAGCTCGCTTCTATACCTACGCCACCACCATGGCCTATTGCATGGAAGAGGTCGCCCACGCTGGTCTTTCCTTCTGGGTGCTGGATCGTCCCAATCCCATCACTGGCCTTTGGCCCGAGGGGCCTTTGCTCGATGATTCTCTGCAGTCCTTCGTTGGGTGGGGTCCCTTGCCCATTCGTCACGCCATGACCATGGGGGAGTTGGCTCGTTTTTACCGGCACTACAGGTCGCTGGACTTGGATTTGAAGGTGGTGTCTATGCGGGGATGGCATCGGCATCTCTGGTTTGATGAGACAGGACTCCCCTGGAGGGATCCTTCCCCCAACCTGCGTAGTCTGAACGCCGAGCTGCTCTATCCAGGGCTTTGTCTTCTTGAACGTACCAATGTTAGCGTGGGACGAGGCACCCATGTTCCATTCGAGAGGGTGGGCGCGCCGTGGATCGACGGCGTGGAGCTGTCCAAAAGGATAAACGATCTGTTTTTGCCGGGACTTTGCTGTTATCCTGTTGACTTCACTCCGAAAGTCATGCCACAGAAGGGAATGTCCTGCCATGGAATTCATATTACGGTGACCCAACGTGATGAGGTGAGACCTGTACGCCTGGGCGTGTCTCTTGCCGAAGAGATCCTGCGAATGCACGGGGAGAATCTGGAGTATGGAGATGTCGATTCTCTGGCGGGAACGAGCGGATTCATGGAAGGTCTACGAAACGGTTCTGCCCAGGAACCATGGCATGAAACTTGGGCTTGGGATCTGCTTGCCTTTTTGGATGATAGAATGGATATGCTTCTTTATTGACGAAATCAAATCACCCGCTATCTTGCCTTTGGGAAGGCCGGAAGATAGAGGTCGTGGAGTAGGACCGCGAAAGGAAAGGACTGGAAAGAAAATGGAGTGTATTCTCCAGGTAGCATTGGATTTTCTCAATCTCTCAAGAGCCATGAAAGTGGCTGAGGAAGCCTCATCGGCCGGGGATGTCTGGTTGGAAGCGGGAACTCCCTTGATCAAGAGCGAGGGATTGGAAGCGGTACGCGCCCTGAGAAAGGCCTTTCCCAAGGCTGTCTTGGTGGCCGACATGAAGATCATGGATACCGGGAGGATCGAAACCGAGATGGCTGCCAAGTCAGGGGCGAATTGGGTTGTGGTGATGGGTTCCGCCTCGGATGCCACCATCAAGGAGTGTATCGAGGCCGGAAGAAACTATGGAGCCAAGGTGGAGGTGGACCTCTTGGAAGTGTCCGATCCTGTGGCTAGGGCGAAGGAAGTGGAATCTTGGGGTGCGGATGGCGTGGGTGTCCATCTGCCCATTGATCAGCAAATGGAAGGGGGAGAGTTTCTGTCGCTGGTTCGCTCTGTGGCTGGCAGCGTTTCAATTCCTGTCGCTGTGGCTGGAGGGATCAACTCGGAAACCATTGTGGACGCGATCGAGGCCGGGGCTCGCGTGGTGATCGTGGGAGGAGCCATTACCAAAGCCACGGATGCGCGTAAGGCCACGGAAGATCTCTTGTGCGCCATGAAGACACAGACCAGGGTACCCACGGAATTGTTCAAGCGAGTCGATCTTTCCCAGATTCGTGATGTTTTTCATCGTGTATCTGCGGCCAACGTCGCGGACGCCATGCACAGATTCGGGTATCTGCCTGGGCTGTCGTGTGTTACTCCCGGGGTGAAACTCGTGGGACCGGTGGTGACGGTCAGGACGGCTCCCGGAGATTGGGCCAAACCAGTGGAAGCCATCGAGTGTTGCCAGGAGGGGGATGTAATCGCGGTGGACGCCGGGGGAGTGCCTCCTGCGGTGTGGGGTGAACTGGCGACCCATAGTTGTCAACAGAAGGGCTTGGCCGGTGTGGTTATCGATGGCGCGCTGAGGGACGCCGAAGACATCAGAAAGCTGGGATTCCCCGCGTTTTCCCGTCATATCGCGCCGGTGGCGGGAGAACCCAAGGGATTCGGAGAGATCGGCGCGCCTGTTACCCTGTGTGGAGTGAAGGTTCAGCCGGGGGATTGGATGGTGGGGGATAGCGATGGGGTGGTTCACATTCCCAGGGAGAAACTCGTGGGCGTAGCCAACCGCGCGCAAGGGGTACTGGAACTGGAGAATCGGTTGCGCAGGGAGATTCGGGACGGAAGTACGCTGAGCGAGGTTATGGAGCTTCTGCGGTGGGAGAAGAAATGACGGGTTCGGCCGGGGGTGCGCCGCGGTTTGGACACAAGGTGGGGATCGTGGGCGCCGGGGCCATGGGTACATTGTTTGGCTTGTATCTGGCTCGTTGTGGGAGCGAGGTCGAGATTCTGGTTAAAAGCGAAAAAGACGCGGAACATCTTTGTCGTCATGGACTGTGTTTGCGGGGAGAAAAGATCCTGAGAGTGCCGGTAAGGGCTGTAACCTCCAACGATGTGAAGGGAGAGAAGGATTTCGTTTTTCTTATGGTCAAATCCATGGATACGGAGCAGGCCACGAACCAAGCGCTTCCGTGGATGGGCACGAGGACATGGATGGTATCGCTTCAGAATGGATTGAGCCATCTGGCTGTGTTGCAAAAGATCGTGGGAGTGGACCGAATGGTGGTGGGGATTACCACCAGTGGAGCCACTAGGCTAAATGTGGGGGAAGCCCGGCTGGCTGGGGTGGGATCCAATGCCGTGGGTGCCATGGCGCCGAGAGCTCGTTCTGGGGCTCGAGCTGTGGCTTGCCTGTTGCGGGCTTCGGGTCTTTCCTGCCATAGCCATCGAACCATCCTTTCGGATCTTTGGGGGAAACTCTTGATCAACAGTTGTATCAACCCGTTGGGTGCCGTGTTGGGTCTTCGAAATGGGGAACTTGCGGAAGTAAGAGAGGCCAAAGATATGATGCGCGTCTTGGCCCAGGAAGCCACTCCGGTGGCACACAGGTCCGCCGGGGTCACCAACAGGTCCGAAACTATTTTTCGAAGGGTGCTCATGGTCTGTCGCAGGACCGCTCGGAATCAATGCAGCATGTTGCAGGATCTCAAGCGCGGAAGAAGGACAGAGGTGGATAGCATTACCGGAGAAATCGTGCGAAGAGCGAAAGAACTTGGGCTTTCCGTCTCTACCCATGAAACCATGGAGCGACTCGTGCGGGCGTTGGAAAAAAGAGGAGCGTTAAACAGTCATGGATCTGCAGCCTTCTGATTCTTGGCTGGCGTCCCGAGTCAAGGACCGGGATTGGATCGTCTTTTTCGTGGAATTGTCCGAGTTTCGTCTCTCGCCAAGGGGGGCGCTGGAGGCCCTCCTGGTTCGGCCTTATCCTTTTCTCCTGGAAAGTGCTAGCGGCAACCAGAAGATCGCCCGTTTCTCCTTGGTGGGTAGCGACCCCTACCAAGTGATATGGAGCCGAGGAAAGAAGGCATTTCTTCTCGGAAGGGCAGGAGAAGATTCCTGGAATATCGAGGACCCTTTCGGTATCCTGCGAACACAGCTTCAGGAACGTCCCACCCTGGTGCCTGAGGTGCTACAAGGGTTTGTAGGGGGCGCGGTGGGATTCTTCGGGTATGACATGAAGAACCAGATCGAACGTTTGCCTGACACGGTGAAAGACGATCTCCATATGCCCGAGATGTTCTGGGCTTTCGTGGATGAGGTCCTCGTGTTTGACCGGGTGGAGAATACGACGCGTATCCTGGTGCAGGCGCCTTTTGAAGGGAATTTGTCGCGGTGCAGGAGATATGCCGTGGATAAGGCTCGCTCCTTTCTTGCGAGGTTCGAAGTGAAACGATCGCGGGTGGATCACGAACCTTTTCGGTTCGGAGACATCCTTTCCAATCATACTCCAGAAAGCCACAGGATCATGGTGGAGCGTTGCAAGGAGTACATCGCTGCAGGCGATATCTTTCAAGCCAATCTCTCCCAAAGATTGAAAACCCCGTTTCAAGGTGATCCCTTTCTTTTGTATGAATCCCTCGCGAGAATCAATCCATCGCCCTTCGCTTTCTTTTTCGGCTTCCCTGATTTTCAGCTCGTGAGTTGTTCCCCTGAGCGGTTGGTTTGTCTTGAAGGAAGCCGGGTTCAGACCCGTCCTATTGCAGGGACCCGTCCCAGGGGCAGCAACGTAGAGGAGGATGAAGCCCTTTGCCGGGAATTGATTTTGAACCCCAAGGAGCGCGCGGAGCATATCATGATCGTGGATATGGCCCGGAACGATATAGGGAGAGTTTGTCGATATGGCACAGTGCTCTTGGATGAGCTCATGGTGATTGAACCCTATTCCCACGTCTTTCATATCGTCACCAACGTCACGGGACGCTTGAATCGCAAAGCGGATTCTATGGACCTGGTCCGAGCGGTCTTTCCTGGGGCTTCTATCACCGGGGTGCCGAAGGTCCGATGCATGGAAATTATCGATGAACTCGAAGACGTGAGGAGAGGACCTTATACAGGATCGGCTGGCTGGATCTCCTTTACCGGGGATATGGATTTGAACATCATCATCAGAACCCTTCTGCTTCGATGCGGATTCGCCACGATTCATGTGGGAGGAGGAATCGTGTGGGATTCCGAGCCAAGAAGGGAGTTCGAAGAAACCTTACACAAGGGGAGAGCCTTGTTGGAGGCCTTGGAGATGGCGCAGAAGGAGAACGCTTAGGATGGACGAGAGAAGCCTGTCTCGGGATGAGATCTCGTATGAACATGAGGCATGGATCTCCACGAAGGATCCAGGATGGCGATTCGGTCAGACCCTCTTCGAAACCATCCCTGTCTATCAGGGCGTGCCCTATCTGATGGAAGAGCACTGGATTCGAATCCAGAGATCAGCATCTCTATTGGGGATGAGAATTCCCTTGGATCCAAGGCAGTTAAGAGAAGCGATGGAGAGGTTCCCTTCTTCCCAAGACAAGGTTCTCTTTCGTTTGACGGTATCTTCGTCCGGAGCCTGGTCTCTTGTGGGCCGCACCGCGAATCCAGGTGTGGAATCCTACCGTCGAGGATGGAGGGTGACACTTTTCCCTCCGATCCTAAACAACAGGCCGGGGTTCTGGGGAACGATCAAGACAGGCAATTACTGGGGTGTGATGGAATCCAGAAAGATCTTGGGAGAAAGGGAAGCGGATGAAGGACTTTTCATCACGAGGGAAGGTGAACTCTTGGAGGGATCCTTCACCAATGTTTTTCTGGGAAAGGAAGAGAGATTATGGACTCCCTGGTTGTCTTCCCGCGTACTTGCAGGTGTGACGCGACAACGCGTGTTGGATTTGCTTCGAGGTTTTATGTCCGTTGGAGAAGGGCGATTGAACACGGTTGACCTCTGGAAAGCGGAGGAAGGATTTCTCTGCGGGGCAGGAGCAGAAATCCTTCCCATTCGGATGATTGAAGGCAGGCTTTTACCTGCGGGAGCGCCCGGACCTATGACACTGCGTGTGATGAAACGATTCGCTGAAGATGTTTACGAACGGACAAAAGGGGTTTGCATGGTTGCGCGTTCCCTCTGTGGACTGCTAGATTGAAGGGTTGAACCTAAGAGTCCAAGAGAGGGAGACATATTGGATGTTTGGTAAATCTCTTTCCGAAATCGATCCCGAGATGCATCACATTCTGTCCAGCGAGTTGCAGAGGCAACAACAGACGCTGATGCTGATCCCTTCGGAAAACTACGCTTCTCCGGCAGTGATGTGCGTGCAGGGAAGCATCATGACGAACAAGTACGCGGAGGGATACCCTGGGGCACGTTATTACAATGGATGCGCTTGGATGGATGCCGCGGAATCCCTGGGGGTGGAGAGAGCCAAACGCCTGTTTCAGGCGGAACATGTCAATCTTCAGCCGCATACGGGTTCGCAGGCCAACATGGCTGCCTATTACGCTTTGATCGAACCTGGGGATACCATTCTTGCCATGTCTCTTCAACACGGTGGACATCTGACGCATGGGAAGGATCTCAACTTTTCTGGACGTTTTTACGAGGCTGTTTTTTACGGTGTGAATCGGGAATCGGAACGTATCGAGATGGATGAAGTTCGTCAGATCGCTCTGCAATGCAGGCCCCGCATCATCGTTGTGGGTGCAAGCGCTTATCCAAGGACCATCGATTTCGAACCTTGGAGAGCCCTGGCGGATGAGGTGGGCGCGTATCTTATGGCGGATATCGCGCACATCGTGGGGCTTGTGGCCGCAAATGCGCACCCAAGTCCCGTACCCTGGTCGGATGTGGTGACAACGACCACGCATAAGACGCTTCGAGGTCCCAGAGGCGCTCTGATCCTCGCCAAGGAACAACATGGGAAGGCCCTGGATCGAGCCGTGTTTCCGGGGGTTCAAGCCGGGCCTTTGATGCATATCATCGCCGCAAAAACCGTGGCGCTGGCTGAAGCCATGACCGAATCCTTTCGAGAATATCAGAGGCGAATCTTGGAAAACGCGCGGGCTTTGGCCCAGTCGTTCCTGGATCGAGGGGTACGGTTGGTATCCGGGGGAACGGACAATCATCTGATGATTTTGGATCTGTCACGGGAAGGAATATCCGGAAAGGATGCCGCGGATTTGCTGGAGAGGGTTCATATCGTGGTGAACAAGAATTGCATTCCTTTTGATTCTTGTTCTCCTCATGTCACCAGCGGCATACGGCCCGGAACCCCTGCTTTGACCACGAGAGGCATGGGAGTGGCCGAGATGGAAGAGGTGGGGGACTGCGTTTGCAGGGCCCTCAGGAACAGGGATGATTTCAAGGAATTGGAGCGGGTTCGCGCCAGGGTGGGTGAACTTTGCTCCGCTTTTCCCATCTACGAGGGACTTGGTTGTTGATCGGATTGTCGTGAAGGCTCTTCCGGTCTGGGTTTACGGAAAGTGGAGTGTCGAAAGGATGCAATGGGCGCATGAGATGGAGGGCTGAAGTCTGTGTGGTTGTGCTGATCCTGAGTGCATTTCTGTCCTTTCGGAGCCTGAAGCATGCCAAGTGCTTGAGCGTGATTCGCGAGGAGGCGGCCAAGGCCGGAGCGACACAGCCTGGACCGGGAGGGCGATCCGATCCTGAGCAGTTGGCCGTGGTGGAAAGAGCGATCATGCGATTGGGGATCGCTCGTTCCGAGAGAGCGGTCCCAGCCCTTGTGGTTTTGCTGGGGCATTGGGATATGGCGATCCGAAGCCACGCGGCTGAGGCTCTGGGCAGGATCCAAGATGTACGGACGGTAGAGCCTCTGATCGAACTCTTGGAAAAGGCGACCCCGGCGACGTATGCTCCTCGCAAGGTGGCGTCGGTGGCTCTCTGGCGAATCACAGGAAAAGATCATGGGATGGATCCCGAGGCTTGGCGAACCGGCATGGGATTTTCTGAAACAGCACAATGAAAGAGAAGGATCCTGTTGGCGTCCCGGTTATCTCAAAATCCGACCTTGGGGATCGGAAGATCGATATCATCCAGGGGATCATTGGGATAGAATATGGCTTTGATATTTTCCCAGTGGACCATGAGGGTGCCTCGACATTCCACGGTTTCGGTGGTGCCTGGAAGACTTCCGGCGCGGATTCCTGAATAGGATACCGGGAATCGAACACCGGTGGAACCTTCTTCCACGTCATTGATGTAACAATGATCGCTATGGATACCGAACATTCTTAAACCACGAATATCACCGAAACGAACCAGGGCCGGCCGCTTGGAAGGTTGTACAGGTTTCATGGAGGGTATCTCGAGGGTTGTTGCGGAATTTTCCCCTGAGGCTTCGTTTGTATGCGGGGATTTTTGACGGATATCTTCCTTGGACTCGTTATTGCCAAGATCTTCATTGATCCATTTATCGATATCAAATTCCATGGTTCTTCAGTAGAATGTGTGTTCGGTTGATTCCGGCATCCTTCAAGGTTCTCTAATAGACCTTTAACATGGATGCTAGTGGAGGATTGGGTACTCTGTCAAGGGGAAGGTATTGCGCGTCTTCTATTCTTGCGATATCACGGACCGGAAAGCGAGATTCAGCTGGAAGGATTTGTTCGAGCGATTGGGTGAGATCCAATGGCTTTTTTTTCAGGCCTTGTCATGGACTCGGAAGTGCTTTTCGGATCACAGGCTGGTATCATCCCAGCTTCTCCGCGTGGGAAACGAATCTGTTTTCGTGGTCTCGCTCATTTCCTGCACGGTGGGCATGGTTCTGGCCATCCAGACCGTCTATCAGCTCAGCAAGGTGGGAGCGGAACATTTGGTGGGGGCCTTGGTTTCTCTCTCGATTGCAAGGGAACTCGGACCTCTCATGACGGCTCTTCTGATTGCGGGCAGGGTGGGAGCGGCCATGGCCGCTGAACTGGGCACCATGAAGGTACAGGAGGAAATCGACGCGTTGCGTAGCCTGGGGATCCATCCGGTCCGTTATCTGGTCATGCCCCGATTTGTGGCTTGCACCAGCATGTTACCCCTGCTTTCCGTGTTCGCTTACGTGGCCGGCCTTTCGGGTGGACTGTTCGTCTCCTTTTCCCTGGCGGACGTGTTGCCTCGCACCTACATGCATTATGTGATCATGGTGACGAGTACTCTGGATCTGGTAGCGGGACTGATCAAGGCCTTCTTTTTCGGCATGATCATCGTTATCGTGTCCTGTTACGAAGGACTCAAGACCGTGGGGGGGGCGCAGGAGGTGGGACGTGCCACCACGAGGGCTGTTGTGGCAGCCTTTATTTCCATTTTGATCGCGGACTTCTTCTTGACAAAGGTGCTTTCGTGGACTCCAATCGGTTGATACAAGTCAAGGGATTGAGCAAGAAATTCCAGGGCCATGATGTGTTGAAGGGTCTGGACCTGGAGGTTTACGCGGGTGAGGTTTTGGCCATTATGGGAAGCAGCGGTGCAGGGAAAAGCGTTCTTCTGAAGCATATGGCAGGGCTGATGACTCCAGATGTAGGGAGCATTTTCTTCAAGGACAAGGACATTGTCCAGCTTTCCGAGACCAAGCTCAATGAGATTCGTTTGCGTTTCGGTATGGTGTTTCAATTCGGGGCCCTGTTCAATTCAATGACCGTTGGAGAAAATGTCGCCTTGGCCCTGCGGTATCATCACTTGGAGGACAAGGATGCGATCGAACAGATCGTCAGGGATCGGTTGGAAGAGGTCAATCTTCTGGGTTCTGTTCACAAGCTTCCGGGAGAATTGAGCGGAGGCATGAAAAAACGAGCTTCGCTGGCTCGAGCCTTGGCCTTGGAGCCGGATGTCATCTTCTATGACGAGCCCACAACTGGACTGGATCCTGTCATGTGCGAGAATATAGAGGAGCTCATTCGGGATACGAATAGAAAACGGGGCGTAACCTCGGTGGTAGTTACCCATGATGTGGCTCTGGCCTTCGGGATAGGTAGCCGGATTGCCATGCTCCATGAGGGAAAGATCCATGCCGTAGATACACCTGAAGGTTTCGAACGGTCAGAATCAGAAATCGTCAAGCAATTTCTCAAGAGAGCTCAAAGGCAAAGAACATGAACTCAACGATACGTGCAGGGATCTTCGTTTTCATCGCTTTGGTGGTGGGGGCTATTGTGATCTCCGTGGTGGAAGATGTGGATATATTCAAAAAAGGGCGTATCGTATACGCCTATTATGATCGGGTGACGGGTCTGGAAGTGGGTGCCAGGGTGAGGCTGGCCGGGGTGGAAGTGGGGCGTGTGGAGGCTTTGGAGATCGAGAACAACCAGGTCAAGGTGACCATGAGGGTGGACGATAAAGGAGGGATTCGATCCGACTCCGTGGCTGAACTCAAGATCGTTTCCCTTATGGGCAACTCCCAGATCCATATCAGCATGGGCAGTCCCGATTCTCCTCCCCTTCAAGGATCCTTGCTTCAATCCCATAGAGGACTTGATTTCCAAGAAATCATGGATTCCGGGGGAAACGCCATGCAGCAGGCGGATGCCACGTTTCTGGAGGTGCAACGGCTGGTTGCTGATCTGGGTCAAACCCAGGCCAAGTTGTCGCAACGAATCGTGGAGTTGGTCGAAAGATATGACCTCAAGGTGGAGGAGAGCATGGACCATCTCCATGTCACAACGCTTCAAATCAAGGAGGTTTCGGAGAGGTTAAACGCCATCATGGCCCATGTTCAGGCCGGAGAAGGAACCGTGGGCAAGATGCTCATGGCCGACGACTTCCATCAGGAACTCCTCTCGATCACGAGGAAGGCCCAGGAGATCGAAGATCAGGTGAGCGGAATCCTCTTGGACAATAGGGAAGAACTGGCAAAGCTTGTGGAGCAGGGAAACATGGCGGTGGCCAAATTGAACGACGCGCTTGAGTCTGTCAAGAACATTCTGGCCAAGGTGGAGGAGGGGGAAGGTACCCTGGGCAAGTTCGTTCATGACGAGACGATTTACGAGGAAGCGGCAGGAGGAATCCAGCAGGCGAGGGAATTCTTCGGACGGTCCGAGAAATTGAAGATCTTTCTGGGAGCGGCCGGGCTTCTGGACACGGAAACCGATGGCATGGACGGAGAGGTCTATTTGAGGCTGGAGCCCACGGAAGACAAATACTATCTCATTGGCGCTCATAAATTGTCCAGGCTCGATGACAAAGACGAGGAGACCTCATCCTCGGACGACGACGATATCGAGATCGATGTTCAGATCGCGAAACGTTTTGCCAGGGATTGGACCATACGAGGTGGACTTTTCAGGACCACGCCAGGGATCGCCCTGGACTATGATGTTCCCTGGGAGTTCAATCCCAAGCTGAGCCTGGAGTTGTATGATCCAAGCGAAGATGAACCTCCTTCTCTGGATTTCAGGGTGAGGTGGAACGCCTGGAAATGGTTCTATGTTTTCGGTGAAGCACGCGATCTTCTCGACGATGTTGAAATGGCCGCGGGGCTTGGCCTGGAATTCAGGGACGAGGACCTCAAATACGTCATCGGAATCCTGGGTGCTGCGAAATAGAACCTGCCTGGAGGGGCGAGCTTATTCCATCGCCGGATAGGGAAGTCGATCTCGGGTATTCAGCCCTTGCCTGGAACCCATCCCAAAACGTTCAGACAGTTCTTGAGGGGGAATAGGCAGCAAGGCGTTTCGGCCTGGAGGCCACCCGGCCCCAAAGGGAGGTTCCCGAATGGCCGTGGTGAGCAAGCTGGTCAACACCACCGAGATCAGAAGCAAAACACAGGATTTGAGGGCCATGGTTCTCATGTGAACCAAACCACCAATTCCACGTAAGGCCACAAGCTCTTGATAGATCCCCATAGAATGCCGGCTGTAAAGAAATGACCCAGAGCCAGTCCGAGAAAGGCCGGGATCAGGCGCTTATAGAGTCTTACGCCACCGATATGCAACACAGTCTTCTTGATGGCCCAAGCCACGAAAAAAGCCCACCAGAGCTGACTTCCCACGATGCAGGCCATGATGAAACCCAGGGGATGGAGGGGAAAACGTAAATAGACGATACGCGCCGCGATCAGTAGGGCGGTGACGGCCGCGCCGATCCCCAAGGCCGCATCCCTGGACTTGTCTATGGCGCGGGGGTGATCGATATATTGATCTACCTGTCGGAAGGCCTGCAAACAATAATCGATGCGTACCCCTCCTGTACCACTCCTGGCTCCCCCGGCCAACACGTTCGCGCCGTACTGGTAATAGGTGGTCATGAACATCCAATAGGCCAAAGTGAGCCCTACTACCAGGGAAATCAATCCCACCCACACCATCTCCTTGCGGTTTCCCTGGACTTCGTCGCTCAACCGAAAGCTTTCCATCTGGTAGACCGTCGATTGATTGAAAAATCCCCCATGACAAAGGAAAAAGAAATGAGTCAATCCGGTCATGGTGCGGATGGAGCCGCCTATCTTCAGGGCATTGGATCCCAGTAGATAGAAAGGGAGATCTTTGAGAAGGGAGTGGGACAGCGCCCATACCGAAGGGGTTCCTGTCTCGGCGCGGATCCTGGCATAGACGAAAACGGACAAGAGCAAGATCAGGATGAAAAGAAAAGAGACCAGGGGATGGACCCCGACCAGGCTGGTGAACAGGACCAGGGAAGCGAACCCCCCCAAGAAGCCGAAGAAAGCCCAGCGATAGGGAATGGGTTCTTCACGATCGTCTATGGAATCCTCTTTTCCAAAAGCTTTCAAGGCCACTCGCTTCAGGTGTTCTCTGGCCGACCAAAGCAAGAACAGTCCCATGGCGAAGGAGCCGCCCAGGCCTTGCTCGCCGATATAAGGGAACCCGGCGCTGAGCCACCCCAGGGTGTTGCCCGCTACAGCCAACAGGTTTTCCAAGAGATACAAGGACCAAACGGACTGAAGAACGTCCTGGGCCATCAGATAGCCAAGGCCAATCAGCTCAGGCCTGTGCCACATCTGAAGCCCGGCCAGAGCGTTGAGGGGCCTTTCCGTGAAGAGCTGACCCACGGGATAATACACACCCAAGGCGGCCACGGAAGGGTTGAAGGCGTTCAGGATATTGAGCAGATTGTACGTGAAGGCGATCCCGAAACCAGTCCACATCAGTGGATCTTTCAGGAAGGGCCGTTCTTCCTCCTTCGGGTCCAGACCCTCGGAGAGATGCACGGGAATGTACAGAAGAGGAAAACCGAGGCGTTCCGTGTCAGACCACTGCTTTCTGAAAAGAACCCAGAGACACAGCGTGGTCAGCCAATAGGCAAGGAAGAAGAGAAACCACAACCCCAAAGGCTTCAACCACGGTTTCCAGGGAACTCCAGCGTCGGAACCTTCGTAGAAAGCACGAACCACCTCCGAATCCCGTGGACCTATCCAATTCGGTAGAGCGTCCCGCATCTCATGAAGATTGTTCTCCGGCAGGCCGAAATACTCCGGCACTGTGGTATAGGGAAGAAAAGCCTGGGTGACGCCCACGGAGGACATCACGGAACCGATGGCGACCAGCATGAAGATGACGGCTTGTTCCTGCTTCGTCAGGCCGATTTGCAGGCCGAGCCTGTTCAATAGCGGCAATCCAACCCCAAAAAGAAGCGCTATGGCGATGGCCGGGATGGGTGGAATGGATTCCGTGATTTGACAGGTGAAGCTGATCAGCTCCACTTGCCTGATCCATAGAACGGATAGTCCCAAGAAACCCAGCCCCAAAAGGAAGGACCTGGGGGTCAGACCCTTACGTATGGGTTGCGTATGTCGCATAGTTCGATAGGGTATACTATTTCAGGCATGTGAAGACAGACCAAGGGGGTCATCTCATACAAGCTTACACTCATTTCATTGCCGGAGCCTTGATCCAAAGAGAAGTGGAGAAGAGGGTGAAACGGCCCTTCGGAAGGGTGTTTTTCCTGGTCTTTCTGGGGATCGCTTCCCATGTTGTCATCGACGACTTGGCTCGATTGACCTATCATCCACCTCAAGCCATGAAAGAGGATCTCTTTTGGGTGGGATATCACATCTTTGCTGTTGTGGCCACTCTGGCCTGTCTGATCGTGTGGCGACGTTACCTTGCGGGCATGCTCTGCGCGGTTTTGCCGGATCTGGATTGGATCATTCGACCCCTGGCTCGTGTATTGGGATGGGAGTGGTGGAAAGAGGGTGCGTTGCATGCCTTCTGCCGTGGTCTTCCCGGCTTGGCCCAGATCGACGGGCTCTTGCAGAAACTGCCCAACTGGACCGGCATTCCAGCTGCCAGCCTCAATGAGTTGATCTTTGCCTCCCTGTTGATGTTCCTGTATTGGGCCACCAGAGAAGAGATGGTCAGCGAAGGGATCAAATGACCCCTCAGGGTACGGCATCCAAAGGCTGTGGACGCGCGGCCAGATCGCTACAGCCAGGGGCATCAGCTTGGCTTTTGGCCAAATCGACAAGCCAGTCCGGAAATCCATGGACCGCGTCTTGCTGGGCCTTTGCGAACAGGTCTTTGACGATCTCTGGATTCGTTTGGGCGACGTTCATGGCAAAGGGTTCACTTGCCTTCAAATCGTGCAAGAGCACTCCAGTCCCATCCACCTTGCAGTTAAGCCACCACCTCTTTGTTATGACAGTGACCGCAGATCCCCATGCCACTGTGACATAGTCGCGTTTTCCCTCATGTCCTGCGATGGCTTGATCGAGGAAGGAGATGCCATCGATCTTCCGGGTCGGTTGTACTCCGGCCAACTGGAGAATGGCAGCCGCTATGTCGTGGTGTTGAACGAATAGATCGCTTTTTGCGCCAGCATGTTTGGCCCCGGGAAAGCGCACCAGAAGAGGCACATCATAGACCTCGGGACCGGAGGGATAGCCTCGTTTACCTAGATAGTTTCTGTCTCCCAAGGAATGTCCATGATCCGCGGTAAAGATCACAGCCGTGTTGTTGAGAAGTCCCAATACATCCATGGTTTCCATGAAGAAACCGAACCATCGGTCACACAAGGTGACAGCCCCGCTATAGTTGGCCCTGGTTCTATCCATGAGCTTTTTGTCCAATGCAGAGGTGTCAGCGTAGCCTGATTTTACTTGTTCTTGGCTCTCCTCTTTCGAATACATCCTTCGATAATGGGAGGGAACCAACCAAGGTTCATGGGGGTTGAAGGATTCAACCGTCAGGAAGAATCGAGGCGCATCCTGGTTTTGCTCCAGCCAGATCGACGCTTCTCTCAGAACTCGTGGCGCGAAATAATCCTCTTCCTTGGTCCTGTCATGGATGTTCATGATGCATTGCTGAATGAAAGCGACCGTGTGTTCATTCTGCATTTCTTTGGGGAGCCAATGGTCGATCTGGTCCTGGGTGAGTCTTGGCCCGGATCGCGCAGGATCCGTCTCCTGACCTCGAAGAAAGCTCCACTGGTCAAAACCCCTGGTAAAATTCTTGGAGGGTTTAAACATGTGGTACACGTCGGAAATAAGCGCCGTGCGGTATCCCGATTCGTGCAGATACTCCGCGAGAGTGGGCTGGTCTTCCGGGATGGGCCCCCAACCAGGAGCGCCCACAAAGTCGCCCTTCAATCGAAAATCAGCGTGGTGAAAGGGATATACCCGGCGGCCCGTATAAACGGCTCTTCGAGCCGGAAGCGTGGGCAGGGATTCCGGAAACGCTCGAGTCATAACCAAGGATTCCCGAGCAAACACGTCAAAATGCGGCGTGCGAAGCCTGCCCCATGGAGAAGAACCATATACGCCCACGCAATCCTTGCGAAGCGAATCGAAAATCACCAGAACGATGTTCATATCTGCAACTCCTGTTCCTTGGGCATGTTGTTCTGTCCAGAACCATCATCATGATGGCTCGGGAAAGGCTTGGCTCAACATGGCGACATAGAACGCTACTGTCTGATCTTGATGTTTCTGAAGCGAACGCCACCGCCATGGTCCTGAAGAAGGATTTGCCCTTCTCGTCTTTCTCCGAAACCAGGTTGATTCTTAAATTTGCTGTTTTGGATCGCCGCCTTGAATACATCCGCTCCGCGTTCGTATTCCAAGATCTTGACGTCATTCAGCCAATGCTCGCATAGGTTTCCATGGGAGATGATTCGTCCGCTATTCCACTCGTCAAATGGTTTGAGCACAGCGCCTGTTGCCGGAAGAATATCATACAAATCCCCGGTGGCATGTAGTCCTTTGATTTCTCCGATATGCGCGAAGATCTGGTATTCGAGTCCCAATTCAGTGTTCGGGATCGTAAAATATTTGATCCCGCTGTTGATGCTTCTCTTTTCTTCCGGGGCATCCAACTTGAATTCAAAGGCGAGTTCGAAATCCGAGAAAGAATCCCTGGTCAACAGACTGGCACGAACGTCCTGGTTCCTTTCATCTCGATGCAGGCTGATCAATTCCCCATTCTCTATCCTCCAACACAGGGGAACGTTTTCCGGTGTTGTCGAACTTTGCCAGGAGTCGAGCGAGGAGCCATTGAAAAGGATGACCCATTCCGAGCTGTTTTTCGCAGATCCGCTTTGTTGAGAAACGAAAATCAAGAAACATGAAAGAGCGAGACTGGAAAAGGATCGCACCATAGGTCTTTTCTCCTTGAAGTTCAAGCGTTTGATTGTTCATGAAAACGTTTCAATTCCGCCCGGTCGCGCTCGTTAAAAGAAGCGCTTCGGGTGGCGCGAGTCGTGGATTGAATGGGTACACCTCGAAGCTGCAAGAGGTATTTTCCGCTGGCTGGGTAGGGATGATTTCTCAGGATTTGCTGATATTGCATCAAGGTGGTATAAGCCTCGTCTCGAACCTGGGGCTGTAAATCATTACAGCAACGGATCACCAGAGAAGGCCAGATATTGGCCACGATTCCGCAAAAGCCCGGGCCGCCCAGTTCGAGTGAGGCGGGAAGACGTTCGAGATTGGCTTGATATATCTTGAAGGGGGTGCCTTCTGCCGCGTCGATCTTGGATTTGTACATTGAAAGATCTCTGCTGGTCTCCTTCATGAAGACGAATCGCCCCGTGCAAGCAATCCTGGCCGTGTCTTCCGAAGAGAGGAGGCGGTGTTTTTCCCCAAAGGATTCGTAGATTCCCAAAGGCCCTTCTGTGAGCGAGGCGATCTCCAGGAGTTGTTCGCCGAGGTTTTCGGAAGAAGGAAGAGAGGACAGAAGAATCACGGGAATATCCACCCCAAGGTCTCTCAGAGCCATCAGGCCTTGAACCTGATGGCTCAGGAGGTGGCCAAAAATTCCGGAAACCGCCAGGCGACAACGGCCTTGAACTGAACGAACCATGGCCTTGGCCATGGAGAAACGTTCTTCCTCCTGTAAGAAGTGGACCTCCCCGGATGCGCCCAGTGCGAAGAGACCGGCAACCCCTTCTTGGATATAGAAATCTACTAAGGGCGCCACAGCGTCCAGATCCAGGGATCCCTCCTCGCGAAACAGCGTGAAAGGAACCGGCCAAACCTCCTTGATTGTCTCCATGGATTCAGCATAGCATGGCGTGTGCTATGTCGAGAACAAGATGATGTAGGTCTAAGGGATCGGGGCCGAAGAGTATGTTGAGATTGCCCTCCAGAATGTGAACTTATTTTTGCGTGATCCCTGAGCGGGGACATGGGGTCGTTGACGTAAAGTTTCTTCTTCCCTTAATATAAAGTTCAGGTTCTGGGTGTCGCTTGCACAGCGAATTTGCGGTAGACAAAGACCTTGGGGGGGGGAGGCTGAAAAAGGGAGCAGGCGGGGCCAGAATCCCATCCTTAACCGATCCCTTGTAACAGGCCTTTGGGGATCTTGGCCTAGATTGTTGGACAACAAGTTGATCCAAAGGATCTGTTCCTCATGGAGCGTTTCAACAAATATATCGCCTACGGATTGATGGCGATCATTCTTCTCGCCTCTCCCCTGGTCACACGCGTTCCTCCTGACAACCGCCTGGAAGTCTTTCTGGATCAGAACACGAAGGTCGCGCGACAGTATCAGGATTTTCTAGAGACCTTTGGTTCCGATGAATGGATCGTTATTGGATATACAGGACGAGATTTCTTTGACGAAGAGGTTCTGGACATACAACTGGATGTCTTGAAAACGATGGAAGCGATCCCTGCCATCAAGAGAGTATCCGGAATTCCACAGGTCTATCGCGATATTTTTGGCGAGGAGGATCCCAAGGCCCTTCAAGAGGAGATCTTGTCCACGCCTTTCTATAAAAACCTGATCCTCTCTGAAGACGGTCAAGTGGCGGGAATGCTGATCGAAACGGAGCCTGAATCGGATATGGCAGCTCGGCGGTCTTTTCTTCAGAAGATCCGCGAGTGTTTGACTCCGATTCGAGAGGCGGGGTTCGAAGTGCATCTCATCGGGCCTCCGGTTTTTCATGTCTCTGTGGAGGAATCGATGTTTCAAGAGATGATCAGCACCTTCCCCGTGGCCGTGTTCCTTTCCCTGATGGTTCTTGTTCTCCTCTTTCGCTCCATCAAAGCCACTTTGGTGGCCCTTCTGACCGTATTCTTTTCGGTGCTCCTCGCGGTGGAGTTTATGGCTCTGTGTGGTGCCAAAATGAACATCATCTCTTCCTCTCTTCCTCTTCTTTTGTGGGTTCTGGGATTGGCCAATCTCATTCACATTATTCGCAGATACCAAGAGGACCGAGATGAAAGTCGATCTATGGAGGAAGATGTATTCAGCGCTCTCCGAGCGACCTATCGTCCGTGTGTGGTGGCGATACTCACTACGGCGATGGGATTCATATCTGTTACAGTGTCGGGATTGAAGCCTCTCCGCGAGGTAGGCTTCTTTGGAGCCATGGGGCTTGTTTTCTCCCTTCTTGTCAGTTTTACCCTTTGTCCAAGACTGATCCTTTTTTTCCGAGTCCCTGGGTTGAAGAGATCCAGGGCCGCGATCCCCTGGACCCGAAAGATGAGCGATAGGACTCTTCGTCTTGGGGTTCCCATCTTGATGTTGACCTTGATTCTGGTCTTCCTCGCCCTGGGCTCACTCGGGAAGATCCAAGTGGATTTCAATATTCTGTATCTTCTTCCACAAGAATCCGAGATCTTTGAGGCGTATCAGTTCATCAAGGAAAGACTCACCGGTTTTCATACGTTGGAACTTGTGGTGGAAACACCCAATGGGTGGCTCGATGAGAAGTGGTGGGGACCTTTGGAACAGGTTCAGAAAAGCCTGGAGGATGATCCTGATGTGGCGAAAGTAATCTCGCCCATGGATTTTCTGAAAAAGATCAATCACTGGATGAACGAGATGGACCCTCAAAGCTACAGGCTTCCGGGATCAGGGGAGAAAGGAGAGGAATGGGTTGGTCTTCTGGACGAGACGATGCGACCGGAATTGGATCGGCTGCTTCAAGGTGATGGTAAAGCCGTGCGAATATCGGTGCTTGTTCGCGAGCTCGATGCGAACAGGATTTTGGATATTGCCAGAAAAGCGCAAGCCTTTTTGGAGAATCCAGATTTTCCGGTGGACGGATATGTGACCGGGATCGTGTTTCAAGTTGCGGAGACACAGATCGATATCGTGGAAACCCTGGTAGGCAGTTTTGGTATCGCTTTCGTGACGGTTCTCGTTTGTATCTTTCTGGGACTTCGATCCTGGCAGCTTACGCTTTTTTCCCTGCTTCCCAACCTTTTGCCTATCCTTTTTATGTTTGGAATCATGTCAGGAATGGGCATTCCCCTCAATCCTGTGACAACCATGGTGGCGAGTTTGGCCTTGGGAATCGCGGTGGATGATGCGGTTCACATGCTTAACGCCTATCAACGATTCAGGAAAATGGGGCGAAGCGATGTGGAGGCCATTCAATTGGCTTTGGATAAGGTTGGACCCTCCATAACCATGACCACGGTGACGGCTTGTATCGGGTTCTTTGCTTTGAGCCGATCCGCCTTCCTTCCCATCGAGTGGTTTGGCATGCTGTCAGGGATTGCCATCGTAATCGCTTTGCTGAGCAACCTTCTCGTGGTACCCTCCATCGTTACGCTGAAGGAGAAGGTCAAGATCTTGTGGCCACCACGGTAAGCTGATCGCCCAAACGACAGGCGTTGAGAATCAAGTTCGCCATGTCCATGGATCTGAGGAAGAACACATTGCTCGTCAAAAGGGAATACCCACGACGATAGGCTGGAGCGTTGTTCGGCTCTTTGGTGCGGGCCTGTTGGCCCATGGCCCGAGTGATCTGCTCTAAATAGATCATGGAGGTGCATATGGCGCGCACGGTGAATCCCTCTCGTTCCAGCAGGGATCTGATTCCTGGGATGGAAGGATACGTGATATGCTCTGGCGGTCGAATCACCACCGTGTGTTTTCGAAAAAGACGCAATGAAAGTCCACGGCTGTGTGGTACATCTAGGACCACGACGCCTTCTGGCGCGAGGAGACATCGGCATTTTTTTAGCACCTGATCCGGTGCCGGGAAGTGCTCGAAAACGCTCCAAAACGTGATGGAATGGAATCTTTGTTCGCCGAAGTCCTTGGCCAGAAAGTTTTCTCTATGAACAGACGCGTCGGAGGATTCCCTGGCCAGATTGGCTGCCCTGGAAGCGATCTCGATTCCTTCCAGGTGGCTCCATCCTCTCTGTCGCGCGAAGGAGAGGAAGCGTCCGTTGCCGCATCCCACATCGAGCAAGGGTCCTTTGCCTATCTCATGCTCTACCTTGTTGAGGACCCAGGACCAAAGGGAATGCATGTGAAGGGGATCAGACTGCCAACAACCCATGGACTGAGGCGTGGCCGGTTCTCCATCGTATAGTTCTTCCAGGTCATGGATTGTGGGAGGAGGATCTATATGGATAGAAGCACAACGTTCGCATTGGAAATGGCACCATCCACTCACGGTGAACGCCAGGACAGATCTTGGGTGAAGACAGAAAGGGCAGGAGCCATGTGGGTCTTTGAGCATGGCAAGAGAATAGCATAAGGCTGATCTGAAAGAGGTCTTTCTTGCCGGGAACTCTTCGACATCCAAGGTCTACAGCAGGCTTACGTTTTGCTCAGCCAGTGCTATTGCCAATTTGGCTCTAACGTACATCCATTGGGCCAGAGAAGCTGGTATGGTGACCACATGCCTTGAGTGCCGGGGTGTGGTTTGGTGGGCATTTGCTATGGGGCAGGCACTTGAAGGGTCTGGGCGAGGCTTTCGATCTCTTGGACCAGGAAAGTCCCTAGGCTAGGGCCGTAGAAGGATCGATGCTCCACCTCATAGCCTCCATGGTCATATTCTTCTTCGTTGACGATGTATCCGAGGTAGTCGTTGGCCAGTCCAATAACCATGGCGTCACGAAACCCGGAACGCAGAAGCGCCTCGTGACAGGAGGATCCCACTGCGCATAGAGGCTCCCCGGGAAGACCGGCCAGAGCCACATCGCCTATCACGAAGATCTGAAGCTCCGCGTGCCGAGGAAGTTCTTTTTTGGCGAGGTCGGAAAGAAAGGCGAAAGGCCCTTGCAAGGCGCTTTCGCAGAATTTGACGGACGGCAATTCCACTTTTGCGTGGACAGAGGCAATGGATAGGTCGGGAAGGGTCTCCATCCCTCTGGAGAGATCGATCGCTTCAAGAGCCAACCGTTTCCCGAAATCCTCCATGCGTGCAAAGGCGTCCTGTCCCTGGGTTCCTGTAGGTCTTTGATCTCCTTCGGCTCCGTTACAGAACAAGGCCGTGGTGCCTGGACACATGGATTCGATGGTTCTCTGCAACGCTCCGGGCCATTCGGCACTGAGAAGAAAATTGTCCGATCCTGTGATGGTCGGATGGGTCGCGAAATGGACCAACAGAGCTTTCATGATCCCATCCATGTCGTCTACTCGAAGAAGGCGCAAGGTCGAATCGACGCAAGGCGTTTCTCCAGTGTTCTGTCGGGCCACTTGATTGTGCTCCCAGCGCCGATTCTCGGTATATCCCTGCACAGGCGTGTGGGCAAAACCGATCTTCGCGGGCTTGGCTTCTTCCCAGGCTTCCTGAAGGGATCTCGCAATCTTCCCAGACATGATCTCCACGATCCTGGGATCGTACTTGCCGAACTGTATCTGCCAGAACGTTTCAGGATACATGGAAGGACCGGCGTGTGTGTGGGACGCGCACACGAACAGGTTGTCCGCGGTAAAACCCAGAGAAGACGTCTTCTCCAGGATCTGATTCTTTAAACATGGCGTGATGGACCTCAGATCTGCGGTGACAAGAGCCATCCGTGTTTCCCCTGATCTGAAACAAAGAACCTTGGCTTTCAAGGGATCGTGTACTCCCTGGGAGGGACGTCCCCCTCGGGCGCCATATCCCGCCATGGGCACGCGAAACGCTTCTGTGTCCGGGGTGATATCGCAATCCGAAACACCCGCATCCAAGGCCAAAACCGACCAGGAACACAACAACAACGGGAAAAGAAAGGTCCAACGCATCCGAAACAATGGTACGCGATGTATTATCTCCATCAAGGGCTGCCCTTTCATTGTGCTCTTTCCATGAAATCGCTCAGTCATTACAATAACGTGGTGCGATTGTCTCTGTATCTTGGTATCGAAGGAGGCGTCCTATAAGCAAGGTTGTGGAATCGAGTAGAGGTTGGGTCGCGTCTTGAGTATTGAGGCCAGGGTGAAGGAGTCTGCATGGGCATTGTGGCAAAGGGTTCACGACTTGTATGCGTTGTTGTGATGTTCTTGTCCTGTCTGGGGTTATTGTTCTCCATGCAAGGCTATCACATCGACGCGTATGATTGCTGCCTCAAGATCATGGATCAGTTGCCCAACGATTTGTGGGTGGATTTCTATCACACAGGAACAGAACCAGGAACCTACCTGTATCCGTATAATACGTTGATTGAAGGTAAATATTCAGTGAAAGCGATCCAGAGACAAACCGTCGTGGGAAGAGGAGACAGAGATGCTGTTCTGTCTCTTCTCCGCCAAGGGCTGCGTTTGGATTGCTTTCACTGAATATTTACGATTGAAGCAGTGACAGCGGCCAGTTCCGGACAGGTCATCATGATCCAATCGGGTTCCACCTCTGAAACGATCACCATCGATGGAACCCAACAGGTCCGAATCCTTGCCTGTGGCGGCAGGGTCACGCTGGGACGCCGAGCGATGGGCTGAGGAAGAATGAGCCTGTGGGGAGGCAGCGATGTTTCGAAGAGAGATCCTGTGGATGGGATGGATTGCGGTGTTGGGGGGGTATGGGATGGCTTTCGACGGTCATCGCGTCGACGAAGGTCCTTTGATCGCGGAACTGCTGGAGATCCCGGCCGTGGAGGATCCCAAACAGGCCACGGAAGTGGTTTTGCGCCTGGAGAACAGTTCCCATCAGGAAATCCAAACCAAGGTCCAAATCGAACTGGTTGACGATTGGGAGACCGTGGGTCCCAGGGAATTCGATATGTCTGTGCCCGGCCGGGGGCACGTCGAACAAAAAGTGGCCGTGATTTGTCCAGGTCGAGCGTTCTCTGCCTTGTATCCGATTCACGCGTGGATTCATTTCCAATGGGAAGGCAAGTCACGCGTCGCTCATCCTGTCCTGATCTTTGAGGTTACAGGCCGGCCTGAGGATCCCGATTCCGAGACCGTGCCTGGACTTGAAAGGGTTTCGGTCGTGATGGGAACTCCCCTTGAACTATGGAAGGTGAAGGACAGGCGTGTGCGATGGCATTACCTGGAAGGAAGGTTTTACGATCATTTCGCAGGGTGGTCTGAGCAGGATCCTGTCAGCAAGGCCTCCTTGGGGATCTACCCCGTGAGCAGAGGAGATATCCAGCGAGAGAGTTTTGCGATGCATCCCCCATGGGTTCCTGGTCCAGGGACAATCTATCTGGAATATCTCCTGGAACTCCCGAAGATCCGCCCCTTGATCCTGAGATTCCATAACGCCATTCGAGACCATACGGACCAGGAGCCCCCGAGCGATGGGGTGACGTTCCGGGTGTGGGTGAATCAAGAAAATCTCTTTGAGAATCACACCTCTTCCAAGACCTGGGTGCAAGGAGAGGTGGATCTTTCGGACTACGCGGGACAGGAGATTCTGCTCGGCTTGGAGAGTCATCCAGGACCCAACAACGACACGACGTGTGATCAGGCCTTCTGGGGAGATGTGGTGCTTTTTCCGGGCCGGGTGATCCAGGTCGAGGAGATGGATATGGATGGAATCCAAGAAAAGATCGCCCCGGCACGCGATATGTTGCGCCACCGAAACCCTGAAAGACATGCGTTGATCCTGGGCGAG
>Ga0114946_10000413_pt1 | contig 28111 bp, 27 predicted proteins | sample WalLakDeSediment_FD_88676 | JGI IMG/M metagenome (GOLD analysis project Ga0114946, IMG submission 88676) | Lake sediment microbial communities from Walker lake, Nevada to study Microbial Dark Matter (Phase II) - Walker Lake 11/02/13 Deep Sediment | ecosystem: Environmental > Aquatic >... | reverse complement strand
GGAACATCGCCGTCAGCAGCCCGCCGACCACGGCCAGCGCAAGCGGCTGCATCATGTCGGCGCCGGCCGCGCTCGATGTACTCGACCAGCAGGATGGCGTTGTTTACCACGATGCCGACGAGCCGCGGCTCGGTTGGCAGTGGGCTTGCTCAAGTTGATTGTCGGGCTCCTCGACGGACGGCAGACCGCGCCTATTCTAACGGCACTCGTGCGGTCGCTCAGGGCACCCCTTTCAGGCGCGCAACGGCCTCGCCGTAGCTCCGCTCCAGCACGTCGGCGCTCGCCAGGCTCAGCCCGAGATCCTTCAGGAGTCCGTCACGCAGTCCGTAGATCCAGCCATGCACCTGCAGCGGCTGACCGCGCTCCCACGCTTCCTGCACGATCGTGGTACGAGCAACATTGACGACCTGCTCGACGACGTTCAGCTCGCATAAGCGGTGCAGCGCATCGTCTCCGCCGTCCGGAGAAATGCTCTCGTGGTGGCGGCGGTGAACGTCCTGGATGTGCCGCAGCCAGTTGTCGCTCAGCCCCACCCGCTCTTTCCGCAACGCGGCGCGCACGCCGCTGCAGCCATAGTGGCCGCAAACGATGACGTGCTCGACCTTCAGCACGTCGACCGCGAACTGGATCACGGAGAGGCAATTCAGGTCGGTATGGATCACCATATTGGCGATATTTCGATGCACGAACATCTCGCCGGGCAGCAGGTCGACGATCTCGTTCGCGGGTACTCTGCTGTCCGCGCAGCCGATCCAGAGATAACGCGGCGACTGCTGCAACGACAGCTTGCGGAAAAACTCCGGATCCCGCTCGCAAATGCGTGCGGCCCACGCGCGGTTCCTGTCGAACAATTCCCGAATGTCACGCGGTCCGTCCATCAGTGGTCCTCCCCGTCGCCGGTACTCCCATCATTTCGCGCGCCTTCCTGCGAAGACCCGCCCTGCGCCGGCGCAGCCTGGCGCGCGGGACCGAGCAACACCGCAAACCAGCGGGTGCGCGCATCGGTCTCAAGGGCGATCTTCACGGCCATCGTGAGCGGCCCGGACAGCAACATCCCGACCGGGCCCAGCACCCAGCCCCAGAATACCAGCGACATGAACACGACCAGCGTCGAGAGCCCCAGGCCTTTGCCCATCATCCGCGGCTCGACGATGTTGCCGAACACGACGTTCACGACGACAAAGCCAAGGATGACCAACAGCACGCCCGTCCACTCGAGAGCGACGACCGCAAGCAGCACGGCGGGAATCGCGGCGATGATGCTGCCGATGTTGGGCACGTAATTCAACAGAAAGGCAACCACGCCCCAGAGCATTGCGAAATCCAGGCCGATGATCCAGAGCCAGGCGGCAATCGTGCCGCCGGTCATCAGGCTGACCAGCGTCTTGATCCGCAGGTAGTCCTGCAAGCGGTCGGAGAACTCCCGGAATGAGTCGATGACCTCGCCGCGGTCCCCGAGCGCGGCGTGAACCTTGTCCGGAAATCCCGAAGCCTCGAACAGGATGAACAGAATGGTCAGCAGGATGAGGAAGATGTTGGCCAGCACCGTGCCGAGGCCGCCGCCGATCTGGCGCACGAACGACAACGCCGCGGCCGGCTTGACCAGGTCCTCGATGGCGACGCGGCCGGCCTCGACCCCGTGTTCGCCCAGCCAGGTCGCGGATGAGGCGACCAGCGCCTGGATCTTCTCCTGGTAGCCGGGCAGCGCGGCATAGAAGTCCTCGTACGAGGCGCCGACGATAGCCGCCAGCGGGACCCAGATCAGCACCAGGCCGAGCGACAACACCAGCATCGCCACCGGCAGCGGCAAGCGGTGGTCGGTCAGCCAGTGCAGCGGCGGAATCAGGATCGTCGCCAGCACGACGGCGAGCAGGAACGGCACCACCATCGGCGCTGCCAGCTTCAGGCCGCCGATGATGATGACCACCGCTGCGGCGCCGAGCAGCGCGCTGACGGGGCCCGGACTCGGGCGATCTGGATCGGTCATGGGCAGTCAACGGGCCTTCGGCGCTGCAGTGGCAAGGCCATAGAGTACGATACCCCGGAGACCGGCGGGAGGCCGGTCACTGCGCAGCGGAGCGAGGCCACGATGACGACCCTTGGCACCCCCCTGACCGACACGGCGACCCGCCTGATGCTGCTCGGCTCCGGCGAGCTTGGTAAGGAAGTGGCGATCGAGGCGCAACGCCTCGGCGTCGAGGTCGTCGCGGTGGATCGCTATCCCAATGCGCCGGCCATGCAGGTGGCGCATCGCAGCCATGTGATCGACATGCTCGACCGCAAGGCGCTGCGCACCGTGATCGAAACCGAGCGGCCGGACCTGGTGGTCCCCGAGATCGAGGCCATCGCGACCCAGGAGCTGCTGGCGCTCGAGGCCGAGGGGTTTCGCATCATTCCGACCGCAGGCGCGGCGCGCCTCACGATGGATCGCGAGGGCATCCGGCGGCTCGCCGCGGAGGAACTCCGACTGGCGACTTCACCGTTCCGATTTGCCGACGACGAGGCCGGATACCGCCGCGCCATCGCCGAGATCGGCCTGCCCTGCGTGGTTAAGCCGGTCATGAGCTCATCGGGCAAGGGCCAGTCGCTGGTGCGGGCCGAAACGGATATCGACCCTGCATGGCGTTACTCGCAGCAGGGCGGACGCACGGGCGCCGGGCGCATCATCATCGAGGGCTTCGTCGAGTTCGACTACGAGATCACGCTGCTGACCATCCGCCATGGCGGCAAGACCAGTTTCTGCGCGCCCATAGGGCACCTGCAAATCGATGGCGACTATCGCGAGTCCTGGCAGCCGCAACCGATGAGCCCCCTTGCGCAGGAGCGGGCGCAGGGAATCGCCGACGCAGTGACGCGCCGGCTGGGCGGCAGCGGCATTTTCGGTGTAGAACTGTTTGTGCGCGGCGACCAGGTGTTGTTCAGCGAGGTTTCGCCGCGCCCGCACGACACCGGACTCGTGACTCTCGCCTCCCAGAGCCTGTCGCAGTTCGCGCTGCACGTGCGAGCGATTCTCGGCCTGCCGATCCCGCTCATTCGGCAGTGGGGGCCGTCCGCATCATGCGCGATCCTCGGCGAAGGCGACTCCGGTCGGATTCGCTACGCCGGCGTGGACGATGCGTTGCGCGACCCCGACACGGAGCTGCGCCTGTTCGGCAAGCCCGAGGTCCGCGGCAAGCGTCGCCTCGGCGTGGCGCTGGCGCGCGGCGAGACCATCGAGGAGGCGCGCGACAAGGCGCGCCGCGCGGCAGGACGCCTGAAGATCAGCCTCTAGGCCCTGGTGCCCGGCCCGCGGTGAACCGGCCGCGGTCCGGAGATCCGAGGCGAGAGGCGTGCTACTGCGCGCTGATGCGGATGCCGCCGCTGCCGGTGGATATCCTGGCGGTGCCCTCGCCCGCTCCGGCCACGCCGCGGAAGCTGCGCCGTCCCGAGGTGACGTCGCTCAGCGCGGGCACATCGACGCGGATGCCGCCGCTCCCGGTGCTGAGATGCAGCCGCAAGGACAGTGCAGCCGTACTCTGCAGCGTGACGCCGCCGCTGCCGGTATCGACCACCAGGTCCCTGACGGCACCCAGGTCGCCTTCCAGGCTGACGCCGCCGGATCCCGTGTCGATGTCGAGGATCGGCCCGACCACCAGGCCCTTGCCCCGGACGGAGCCGGAACCCGTGTCCACCCTGATCGACCCGACGACATCATGCAGGCGGACGCCGCCCGAGCCGGTGTCCGCAACGATATCGCCGTCGATGCCGCGCAGGGTGACGGAACCGGAGCCGGTATCCGCGCTCACCTTGCCGAGAACGTTCTCGATCGAAACACTGCCGCTGCCGGTATCGGCCGCCACGTCGCCGCGGAAGCCCGTGATCCCGATCGATCCGGAGCCCGTGTCGGCGCGCAGCCGGCCGACTCCGTCCGTCACCCGGACGCGTCCGTAACGCGCAGCGAGGACCAGATCGGCCCGCACTTGCTCGGCCGTCGCCGAGCCGACGCGCTGGTGCAGGCCCAACTCGCTGTCGGCAGGCACTTCGATTTCCAGGTCGACCCGCAAGCGCTCGCCCCCCGAGCTCGTGACCCGCATCCTGCGACCCTGGTACTCCACCGTGGCATCGAGACGCCGGAACTCCTCGCCGTCGTACCGGATGCGCGACACGTCCGCCGGGTATTCCACCACCATCTCGAGCACGCCGCGCCGCTCCCGGGTCACCAGGCGGACGGCGTCCGCCAGCTCCTGCCGGTCCGCGTGAACCGTGGCACGGATCACCAGCTCCCCGGCGCCCGGCACGAGCCGCGCGGAACCCGCGAGATTGTGAATCTGCACCGGCAGGGCCTGGTCGAGCCGAAGCTCCAGTGTCCGCTCGGCCGCGCCGGCGGGCAGGGCCACCGCCAGCGCCAGCGCCAGGCAAAGCAGTAAAGTCCTTCTCATTTGCATGTCAGCCCGCCTCCATCTCCACGGTCAGCCGGGAGACGACACGCGCGACCCCGGACACTTCCGCGGCAACGCGCATCACGTGTTCCAGCAGGACGATGTCGCTGACCCGGCCATGTAGAGTGATGACGCTGCCACTCGATGAAACAGTGATGTCCTCGCGCGCGAGCGCCGAGTCCATCCTGATGCGCGATTCGACTTCGCGCGCCAGGCCGCCTTCGCTGGCCCGCACCTCGGTCGTCACAGCACGATCGCCGCTCGTCGACCACTCGACGTCGCCACGGCCGCCACGGCCGCCATCGCCGACCACCAGCACACACCCCGTGGCCGATGCGGCGGCCCCGACAAGCGCCAGCGCGGCGACGCGACGAAATACAGCTCCCGATCTCATTTTTCTCCCACCTTCGTCGATGTTGAAGTTAAAGGCCCCGGGGCTTCGGGGCTCAGGACTCGTCCCGCCAACGGCGCAGCCATACCGCGCCGGCGAGGAACAGCACGGCGACCGCGATGCCTGCCCACAACGACGGGGCGGCCAGCAACCGGCCCGGCGTGAAAAACTCGCCGAGGGTCTGGAAAGTCGAGATCGTCGCCCGGCCGTCGTCGAACACCAGGGCATGACGCTCGCCGCTGAAGGCCAGCTCGAAGCCGCCGACCATGCGAAAGGCCAGCAGTTCGACGAAGTGACGGGAGCCCAGCAGCGTCCGTTCGGCGACGACGACCAGCAGCGGCGGCAACAGGGCCCAGCCCAGCACGGCGCGCTTTGCGAAAGCGGATACCAACAGCAGCCAGCCGTCGATGGGCGCGTACCAGAGCGCCTGGAACACGAGCGTGTAAAGCAGCATCGTGGTCACGCGCGCGAGTGCGGCGGGCGCACTGGCCAGCAGTTCGCCCGCGCCGGCGCCACCCAGCATCAAGCCCGCACCGCCGATGGTGGTGACCAGCACTGCGGTGACCAGGAACACCAGCACCGTCAGCAGCGGAATCGCGACGATGCCCGTGAGGTACTTCGACCCGACCACCTGGAGATCGGACACCGGCAGCGACTTCCAGAACAGGACGCTGCGATCCCTGCGATCGGCGTACAACGTGTCCAGGAAGTAAAAGAACACCACGAAAGTCATGACGACGTTCAGCACCGTCGCGATGGACATCAGCATGATCTGGAGTCCGGGATAGAGCGCTTCGGCATCCACGGCTTCGGCAATGTCCGCCAGTGTCATGGCGCCGTCGATCCCGCCGCCGAAACGCACCACGCCGAATACCGCCATGACGGCCGTCAGCACGAACAATGCGCCGAAGATCGCGGTCACGGCCCAGCTCGAGCGGTGTTCCATGAGTTCGCGCCGGATCAGTGTGATCACTTGTTTCACGACGCGGCCCTCCTGACCTTGGCGACAAACAAGTCGGCCACCCCCGGCACCTTGATGTCGCCGAGCGGCGCCAGTTCCGCGCGCGGCCGGCCCTCGAAAATGAAGTGGTGCCTGCCGAGGCCCTGGCGCTCCGAGAGCGGCCCGAGTTGCCGCGCCTGATCTGCATGCTCGGGACGGGTCACGAGCTCGAGAAACTTTTCGCCCAGCGCGTCCATGCTTTCGTCGAGCACGATGCGCCCATGGCTGATGAACATCAGGTCAGTGAGGATGTGCTCGATTTCCTCGACCTGGTGGGTGGTGAGCAGGATCGTGCGCTCGCCGTCGAAATAGTCATTCAACAACGCGCCGTAGAATTCCTTGCGATAGAGGATGTCGAGGCCCAGCGTCGGCTCGTCGAGCACCAGCAGGCGGGCGTCGATTGCCATGACCAGGGCCAGGTGCAGTTGCGTGACCATGCCCTTGGAAAGAGCGCTGATCTTGCTGTCGCGCTTGATTTCCGTCCGCGCCAGGAGCGCCTCGGCTTTTTCGCGGCTGAAGCGCGGGTGCAGTCCCTCGGTGACAGCCAGCGCCTGGCGGACGCGCAGCCAACGGGGCAACACGGCCACGTCGGCGATGAAGGACACGTGCTGCATCAGTTCCGCACGCTGCCGGCGGGGATCCAGGCCGAGCACCTCGAGTTGCCCTTCGAACGGGCCGAGACCGAGGATCGCCTTCAGCGCCGTGGTCTTGCCGGCGCCATTCGGGCCGATGAGGCCGACGATGCGGCCGGCAGGAATCTCCAGGTCAACGCCGTCCAGCGCCACGGTGCTGCCGTAACGACGCGTAAGACCCTGGGCTCGGATCACGGGGTTCACTTGCTCTCCTCCTTGTCATCCAGCTGCTCCCGCGCTTGCGCGAGGAGTTTCTCCAGGTCGAGATTCAGACGCTGGATCGTCGCCACGACCTCCGGCCACTGCTCCGTCAGGAAGGCCTGCCGCTCGTCCTTCATGAGCGCCTTGCAGGCTCCGTCGCGCACGAACATGCCGCGTCCGCGCCGCTTCTCGACGAGGCCTTCGTCGACCAGTTCCTGGTAGCCCTTCAGCACGGTGAGCGGATTGAGCCGATATTCGGCGGCCACCGTGCGAACCGACGGCAACGCGTCGCCGTCAGCGAGCACGCCCTCGAGAATCATGGTGACCACCCGGTCGCGGAGCTGCCGGTAGATGGGTTGGCTGTCGTTCCACTCGCCTTCCATGGGAATCTCCGTGCCCGTCAAGCCATCATGGACGCGAGCGTCAGACAGGCGATTGCAAATAAGGTCAGCAATCGCATGGTCTCTTCGTGTTTCCTTCGGGTGTTCATGGCAGTTCTCGCTGGCGACGATTCGCCGTCTACTGATCCGGTGTTGTAGTTGACTATAACACCAGACTGAGAAAAAGCAAGCCCCTGTTGGCAAACGACCGCCGGTGGTCGCCGAGCACTGCTAAAATGCCGCACCCCCGTCGTTTTCCGGAGCCGTGCCGCCGCTCCGGGGCTCGCACGGCCAGGATCCCGCCAGAACCCAGAACAGGGAGTCACCGATGACCCAACCCGCGAGAGTCGCGATCACCGGCGCCGCCGGCCAGATCGGATACCAGCTGGCCTTCCGCATCGCCTCCGGCCAGATGCTAGGCCCCGAAACACCAGTAATCCTGCAGCTGCTGGAGATCCCGCCCGCACTCGGGGCGCTCAAGGGCGTGGAGATGGAGCTGCTCGACTGCGCCTTCCCCACGCTCGCCGGCGTCATCGCCACGGACCAGCCGGACGTGGCGTTCGGCGACGCCGACTATGCGCTGCTGGTCGGCGCCAGGCCGCGCGGTCCCGGCATGGAACGCAAGGACCTCTTGCTGGAGAACGCCAAGATCTTTTCGGCCCAGGGCAGGTCGCTCAACGCCAGCGCCCACCGGAAGGTGAAGGTGCTGGTGGTCGGCAACCCGGCGAACACCAATGCGCTCATCGCACTGTCGAATGCGCCCGACCTGGACCACGCCCGCTTCACGGCGATGACCCGGCTGGACCACAATCGCGCCATCAGCCAGCTCGCCTCGAAAACCGGCGCAAGCGTTCCCGCGATCCGCCAGATGACCATCTGGGGCAACCATTCGGCCACGCAGTATCCGGACATCAGCCATTGCATCATCGGCGACAAGCCGGCGCCGACACTGGTGGACGAGGCCTGGGTGAGGGACGACTTCATCCCGACGGTGCAACAACGCGGTGCGGCCATCATCAAGGCGCGTGGCGCCTCGTCGGCCGCCTCCGCCGCCTCCGCCGCCATCGACCACGTGCGCGACTGGGCCCTGGGCAGCATGGGCGGCGACTGGGTCAGCATGGCCGTGCCGTCCGACGGCAGCTACGGTGTGGCCGAGGGCATCGTCTATTCCTTCCCGGTGCGCTGCAGTCAGGGCCGCTATGAGATCGTGCAGGGCCTGGAGATCAGCGACTTTAGCCGCGAGCGCATGAAGGCCACCGAGGCCGAGCTGCTCGAGGAGCGTGAGGGCGTTCGCGACCTGATCTGACGCCCACACTTTTGGCGCGGGGCAGTATCGGAGTTATATTCAAACGACTGTATGTCGCCGAGATCCGGACCCGGCGGCCGGCTTGCTCGAGGGGTACTCCAACGTGTCGACTTTGTTCTGGTTCCTGTTGTTCTTCGGCGGCGCGCTGGCGCTCGCGTACCAGCGCGTCAGCCTCGGGCGGTCCACCGCGATCATCGGCGGCGCCCTGGTGGTCTATACGATCTTCGGCAGCGGCGGCTTTATCTGGACCTTGCTCCTGTGGGTACTGTTTGCCGGCCTCGTCGCGCTGAACCTGACCGATCTGCGGCGGGAACGCGTTACGCGGCCCCTGCTTGGCATCTACCGGAAGATGCTGCCTTCCATGTCACGTACCGAGCGCGAAGCGCTCGAGGCCGGCACCGTCTGGTGGGAAGGCGAACTGTTTGCCGGCGTGCCGAAGTGGCACAAGCTGCTGGGCGCGCCTGCACCGCAGTTGTCCGAGGAGGAGCAGGCGTTTATCGATGGCCCATGCGAGGAACTTTGCCACCTGATCGACGAGTGGCAGGTCACGCACACGCTGCAGGACCTCTCGCCGGAGACCTGGAAGTCCCTGCGCGAGAACGGCTTCTTCGCGATGATCATCCCGAAGCATTATGGCGGTCTCGAGTTCTCCGCCTATGCTCACAGCCAGGTCCTGACCAAGATTGCCAGCCGCAGCGCCACCGCCGCGTCGACCGTGGCCGTGCCGAATTCCCTCGGCCCGGCAGAGCTGCTGCTCAAGTACGGCACGGATGCCCAGAAACAGCGCTGGCTCCCCGGACTCGCCTCGGGCAAGGAAATTCCCTGCTTCGGCCTTACGCATCCACGCGCCGGATCCGACGCCGCGGCGATTCCGGACCAGGCCGTGGTGTGCAAGGAGGTCGTGGACGGCGAGGAAATCGTCGGTATCCGCATGAACTTCTCAAAGCGTTACATCACCCTCGCGCCGGTCGCGACTGTGGTGGGGGTTGCGTTCCGCCTGTTCGACCCGGACGGGCTGCTCGGCAAGAATCCCGATCTCGGCATCACCGTTGCGCTCGTGCCCGCGGCAACGCCGGGTGTGGAGATCGGCCGCAGGCACCTGCCCTTGCACGTGCCCTTCATGAACGGGCCCATCGAGGGAAAGGACGTGTTCCTGCCGCTGGACGCCATCATCGGCGGCCCGAAAATGGCCGGCCAGGGCTGGCGCATGCTGATGGAGTGCCTGTCGGTCGGGCGCTGCATCTCGCTGCCGTCGAATGCCAACGGCGGCGCGAAGGCCGGCGTATTTGCTACCGGTGCCTATTCCAGGATCCGCAAGCAGTTCGGCATGCCCATTGGTCGCTTCGAGGGCGTACAGGAGGTGCTGGCGCGCATGGCGGGCTTCGCCTATATCGTGGACGCGGCGCGCAGCGTCACGATCGCGGCCGTGGACGCGGGCGAGAAGCCGGCGGTGCCGGCGGCCATCCTCAAGTATCACTGCACGGAAATGGCCCGCGTCATAGCCAACGACGCGATGGACATCCATGGCGGCAAGGCCATCTGCATGGGTCCCGGCAACTATCTCGGCACCGGCTACAACTCGATTCCCGTGATGATCACGGTCGAGGGCGCCAACATCCTGACGCGCAGCCTGATGATCTTCGGCCAGGGTGCGATCCGCTGCCATCCTTTCGTGCTCAAGGAACTGCATGCCGCGCAGGACCCGGACCACGAGGCCGGGCTGGAGGCGTTCGATCGGGCGCTGTTCGGCCACATCGGCTACGCGCTCTCGAACGCGGCGCGCGCCTTCGTGCTCGGCCTGACGGCAGCAAAATGGGCGGATTCCCCGACACGGGGTCCGACGCGGCGCTACTACCAGCACATCGGCCGATTCAGTGCCGCCTTCGCGCTGGTCTCGGACACGGCCATGCTGACGCTGGGCGGGGCACTGAAAAAGAAGGAAATGCTGTCCGCGCGGCTGGGCGACATGCTGTCAAACCTCTACCTCGCGTCCATGGTGCTGAAACACTTCGAAAACCAGGGACGCCGCGAGGCCGACCTGCCGCTGGTGGAATGGACCTGCCGTTTCCTGCTCTACCGGACGCAGGAACAGCTGCACGGCTTCCTCCGCAACTTCCCGCTGCGCTGGGTCGCCTGGCTACTGCGGCTCATCGTGTTTCCGCGCGGCCGCGGCTTCAGTTCACCGCGCGACACCCTGTCGCGACGCATCGTCGAACTGGTGATCAGTCCCGGCGAGGCGCGCGACCGGCTTTGCGAGGGCGTGTACCGCACCGTCGAGGCGGGCAACCCGCTCGGCCTGCTGCAGGAGGCCATGGAATTATCCATCGAGGTTGCCCCGCTGGAGAAGAAACTGCGCAAGGGCATGAAGGATGGAGTCATCCATGCCCTCGACTTCGGCCGCCAGCTCGAGCAAGGCGTTGCCGCCGGGATCATCACGGTGGAGGAAGCCGACAGGCTGCGCCTGGTCGACGAGAAGGTCATGGCGCTGATCAACGTCGATGACTTCGCCCCGGAAGAGCTGAAGCCGCGGGTGCACGGCGCGAAACCCGCGCGCAAGGGACGGCGCGCGACAAGCCAGAACAGCAGTGACGTGGCATCGACGGAAGCGGCCGAGGTTTAGGCCCTAGGCCGCTTCGCTCCCCCGCATGCGCGACGGGAACATCACCTACGAGGTCGCGCTCGAGCCGGATCCGGAGATCCTCGGTGAATTCGAGGCCTGGCTCGAATATCACGTCGACGAGATGATCGCGCTGCCGGGCTTCACCGGTGCGACCATCCACAAGGCCGAGGATCCGGACAGCGGGGCGGCACTGCGTATCGTCCGTTACCAGCTCGCGGACCGCGCGGCGCTGGAGCGTTATTTCGAGGAGTTCGCGCCGCGCATGCGCGCCGAGGGCATCGCCCGTTTCGGCGACCGCTTCCGGGCCAGCCGTCGCGTCGTCCTCGAGGGCCGCGATGCAGCGCTGACCGACGCGCGGCCGTGCCCGAACTGCAACGAACTGCTCTGGGGACAGTACTGCGCCAGTTGCGGCCAGCGCGCCCGGGTGCGGATGATCACTTTCTGGGAGCTGCTGAAGGACGCCGGCGACCTGCTGGCATCGCTGGACTCGCGCATCTGGAGGACGCTCGGCCTGTTGATGTTCCGTCCGGGCCGCCTGACGCTCGACTACCTGCAGGGCAAGCGCGCACGGTTCGTGCCGCCGGTGCGCCTGTTCGTCGCCTCGAGCATCGTGTTCTTCTTCATCACCTCGCTCAATACGCGCTTCGAGTTCGGCCCCGACGCGGCGATCGTCACCGGTCCCGCTACGGGTCCGCAAGTCGAGGAGCCGGCGCCGTCGACGCCCCGGACAGTGGAATCGCCGGAGTCCGGTGATCCCGAGGCCGAGGGACCGGCGCGGCCCCGCGGCCGGGTCAGCGTGGGGACGGGCGGGGGAATCAACTTCGACGACAGCTGCAACGTCGATTACTCCGGCGCGCCGGACTGGCTGGCACGATGGGTGCCGCCGGAGCGCGCCGTCGAGATCTGCCGGCGTGTCACCGCGGATCATGGGCGCTCGTTCGCCCGGGCGCTGCTCAGCAACGTTCCCGCGATGATGTTCCTGTTCCTGCCGCTGATGGGCTTCGTGATGAAACTCGCCTACCCGCTGGCAGGGCGCTACTACGCGGAACACCTGCTGTTCCTGGTCCATTACCACTCGTTCTTCTTCCTCTTGAACATCGCCTTGATCATGCTCCGCTGGGGCGCGGACCTCGTGGCGCCGGGAGGCGTTCCGCTCACCGTGCTGACCGTTGCCGCGTTCGTATACATTCCCTTTTACCTGTTCCGGGCGATGCGCGTGGTCTACGGACAGGGCTTCTGGACGACCTCTTTCAAGTACATCCTGCTCGGCCTCGCCTACTTCCTGGCGCTGCTCACGACCTTCCTCGGCCTGCTGCTGTATACCGCCGTCACCCTGTAGCGGATTGCCCCGACGCGGGTCCCCGGTGCATCATCCGGAACCCTGTGGCGGGAACTCCCGCCCGGACAGCAGGTATGTACGCAAGCTTCTTCGGACTCAACGAGAAACCCTTCTCCATCACGCCGGACCCCAGGTACCTGTACCTGAGCCGGCGTCATGCAGAGGCGCTCGCGCACCTGCTTTACGGGATTACGGAGAGCGGCGGCTTCATCCAGTTGACCGGCGAGGTCGGCACCGGCAAGACCACCGTGGTCCGCAGCCTGCTGGAGCAACTGCCCGAGCATGCGGAAGTCGCGCTGGTGCTCAATCCGCGCCTCTCGCCCGAGGAATTCCTCCTCACCATCTGCGATGAACTGCATATCCGGGTCCCCGAGCGGGCCAGCCTGAAGTCCGTGGTGGATGCGCTCAACAGGCATCTCCTCGAGGCTCACGCGGCCGGGCGGCGCGTCGTGTTGATCGTCGACGAGGCCCAGAACCTCTCGGCCGACGTGCTGGAGCAGATCCGCCTGTTGACCAACCTGGAGACGGCGAAGCAGAAACTGCTGCAGATCATCCTCATCGGGCAACCGGAGCTGCGCGAGGTCCTGGCGCGCAGCGATCTTCGCCAGCTCGCGCAGCGGATCACCGGGCGCTACCACCTCGAGCCGCTGGAGGCCGACGAGCTGCACGCCTACGTACGCCACCGCCTGGAGGTCGCGGGCGGACGGCCGGACCTGTTCACGCCCGCCGCCGTGAAGGCGCTGCACCAGAGCTCGGGCGGCATCCCGCGCCTGGCGAATGTCATCGCGGATCGTGCCCTGCTCGGCGCCTGGTCCCAGGAAGAGCCGGCGGTATCGCGGCAGATGACGCGCCAGGCCGCGCGCGAGGTGTTCGGCGATCACATCAAACGCCGGGCGCGACGCGCCCCCGGCGCATCCGCAATCGCACTCGGGCTGGCCGGGGTCGGCATCGCGATCCTGGCAGGCGTCGCGACCGCACTCGTGCGCGAGCTGATAGTCGCCCCTCCCGAAGTCGTCGCCAGCGCCCCGGCAGCCGGAGCGGTCGAGGCACCGCGGGCCCGGCCGGCGCCGCCGTCCGCGGAACCGGCACCGGTCGAGAGCGCGGCCGACCCGGTGGTGACGCCCATGCCCCCTGCTCCGGCCCCGCCCCAGGCTGCGGCCGCGTTGCGCGACCGGCTTGCCGACGGGGCACTTTCCACCGGCACGGATGCAGCCTTCACGGCGCTGCTCGGGCGCTGGCGCCTCGAATACCGCCCCGAGGCCGGACCTGCCTGCGAACAGGCCGTGGCGGCCGGGCTGAGCTGCCTGCTGCAAAGGGGCACCTGGGGTGAGCTCGTGGCGCTCAACCGGCCGGCCATCCTGGTGCTGACGGACCGGGATGGCCGCGACCACCAGGTCGTGCTGAACAGGCTCGGCAGCGACACCGTAGAGCTGCTCGCGGGCGACACCACGGTCAACGTGCCGCTGGCTGAGTTGCTCACGTCGTGGTACGGCGAGTTCCTGTTGCTGTGGAGGCCGGAGGCCAGCGACGGCCGCCTGTTGGCGCGGAATGCCGTCGGCACGGATGTACTGTGGCTGCGGCGCGCGCTCGGCGAGCTGCGGGGCACGCCGGTGTTGCCGGCGGACTCACAAGTGTACGACGCCGCGATGGAGGCGGCTGTCAGGGAATTCCAGCGCTCCCGGCGCATCTCCGTGGACGGCATCGCCGGAGCGATGACGCTGATCTCGGTCAATAACATGCTGGACCTGGCCGGCCGGCCGCGCCTGCGGGAGGACGACTGACATGTCGTTGATCCTCGACGCCCTGCGCAAATCGGAGCACCAGCGACAGCGACAGGTCGGGCCCGGGCTGGCCGTGGTGCCGGAAAGTCGCGGGAGTCACCGGCCGCCGGCGTGGATCCTGCTGATCGGCGGCCTGCTCGCGCTCAATATCATCGTGCTGGGAGCGCTGTTCCTGACTGACCGGCGAACCGGCCAGGTCGCGGTCACCCCGCCGGCGGGTTCGGTTGCGGCGCCGGTGCCTGCGCCCGCGCCCGCGCAATTGCGTGACGAGCGTCTCCGCGCCGCGCCGGTGACCCTGCCTTCGTCACCGCCCCGCAGTGATGTTCGCCCGCTGACGACCGAGATCACCGCACCGACTTCGGCGCGCTCACCCGGCACCCAGGCGACTGCTCCGGGCGCCGTGGACGACGCCCCGCGCGCCGCGACGCCTGCGCCCGCTGTGGAGCGCGCCACCGAGGATGCCCGGCTGCCCCGCTTCGCCGACCTCGTGGTTCGCGGCGAGTTGAATGTGCCGCACATGCACCTCGACATCCATGTCTACAGCACGACCGTCGCGGAGCGCTTCGTGTTCATCAATATGCGCAGGTACAACGAGGGCCAGGCGACCCAGGAGGGCCCCCGGATAGAGCGCATCACTCATGACGGTGTCGTCATGGATTTCCAGGGCCGGCGGTTCTTCCTTTCGCGGGACTAGGGCCTGTTCACTTGGCTGGACCCGTCACCGGCATCGCATACTTGGACGGGCAACGCCTGTCCCGCGGCCTGCTCGCCGGCATCGCCAGGGTCGCTGCGGACGCCGACCACCTCAATCGCATCAACGTGTTCCCGGTGCCCGATGGCGATACGGGGACGAATCTCGCCGTCATGCTGGGGGCGGTTCGCACCGCCTTGCTGCGCCATCGCGAGCGTCACGCGGGCAAGCTGCTCGAGATCGTCGCCGATGCGGCGCTGGATGGCGCACGCGGCAACTCCGGTGCCATCCTCGCGCAATTTTTCCATGGCGCGTGTGACGCCAGCCAGGACCATCGCCTGCTGACGGCGGAGCACTTCGTCAGTGCCGTGAAACGCGGTTCCAGCTATGCGCAGGATGCGCTCTCCGAACCGCGCGAAGGCACGATCCTCACGGTCATGCGTGATTTCGGTGCGGAGATCGGGGCCGGGCTGGCAGCCGGCGGGCAGGACGTCGCGGCCTTGCTGGAGCGTGGCCTGCAGCGCGCGCAGCAATCGCTTGCCGCGACGACGGCGCAGCTCGAAGCGCTGCGTCGCGCAGGCGTGGTGGATGCCGGCGCCCAGGGTTTCGTCGACCTGTTACAGGGCATTACCGACTTCGTTCGTGATGGCTCTTTACGCGCCGGCCCGGACGCGGGCGAACCGCTGCCGATGGGCGCAGGCTGGTCCGAGCCCTACCATGACGACGCCCCCGGGGCCCCCGGTCATCGCTGGTGCACGGAGTGTCTGGTGCGCGGCGAGGTGCTGGACCGGCGGCGCCTTCGCGAGGCGCTGGCGGGACTGGGCAGCAGCCTGATCATCGCCGGAGGCCCGTCGCGCGCCCGAATTCACATCCACGTCGACGACCCCGAGGCGGTGTTCCGGATCGCGGCCGGTTTTGGAGTGGTCGAAGGGCAGAAGGCCGACGACATGCGGTCACAGCAGGCCTCCGCGCGCGTCGGGGCGCGCAAGGTCGCGGTAGTCACGGACAGTGCCGCAGACCTGCCCGAGGACGTGCTGACCTCGCTCGAGATTCACATGGTGCCGGCGCGCATTCACTTCGGAGAGCGTAGCTACCTCGACAAGGTCAGCCTCGGCACGGCGGAGTTCTATCGACTCATGGCCGACAGCCCGGTACATCCGACCACCTCGCAGCCACCGCCGGGCGACTTCAGACGGCTTTACCAGATACTGGGCAGCCATCACCCGGGCATTGTCTCGATCCATATTGCGGCGTGGGCAAGCGGCACTTTCCAGGCCGCGGCGTCGGCCGCCGACCGGGCGGGCACCCGCGCCCCGGTGCTGGCGATCGATTCGCGCAATGCCTCGATCGGCCAGGGGTTGATTGCAATGCGCGCAGCGGAACTCGCCGCCGCGGGACACAGCATCGATGAGATCGGGATCGCGCTGGACGCAATCATCGCGGGAACGCGTACCTGGGCGCTGCTCGGCAGCCTGGACCACGCCGTGAGAGGCGGCCGGGTGGCGCCGTCCAGGCGGCTGCTGGCGCGACTGTTGCGGCTCGAGCCCATCCTCGCGACATTCCCGGACGGGCGGCTGGACATGGGCGGCGTGCTGCTCGGGCGCCGCGACCGGGTGCGGAGATTTGCGCGCTGGGTCGCGCGCCGCGCCGGCGAAGGCGCCCGCTGGCGTCTCGCCGTGGGCCATGCCGACGCGCCCGAGGCGGCCGCCCGGTTGCTCGCCGAGTTGCAGGCCCGGATCCCCGGACTCGAACATGCCTTCCTGACCGAGATCGGCACCGCGCTCGGCGTCCATGGCGGTCCGGGCACCCTGATCGTGTCGCTGCAGGAAGCGTGAAACCGTTTTATGTCCTTTCGACCAGCGACGGGTCCTCGTTGAACGGGCTGTTCACCCGGCGGCTCACGGGCCAGGCCTCGAGCGCATCCTCGGCGGCCGGTGCGAGGAGCGCCTGCAGGTCGGGCGGGTGTGTCGCCGGGTCGAGCCACGCATCGCGGCCGACCCCATCGAGAATCACCGGCATGCGGTCATGCAGCGGCTGCATGAACTTGCTCGCGCGTGTCGTGATGATGCTGCAGCTCGCCAGCGGCCCTGCGCCGTCCGGCGGATCCCAGAGCTCCCACAAGCCCGCGAGGGCCAGCGGTTCGCCGCTGCACGCATGTATGTACCAGGGCTGCTTGCCAGTGGCTGTCTTCTGCCACTCGAAAAAGCCGTCGGCCGGCACCAGGCAGCGGCGCTTGCGAAAGGCGGCACGAAACGCCGGCTTTTGCGCGACCGTCTCGCCACGAGCGTTGATCATGCGGTTGCCGATCGACGGGTCCTTGGCCCAGAAGGGCACGAGGCCCCAGCGGGCCAGCGCCAGCTCGCGCACGGGCGCGCGGGCGTCGTTCTCCTCGAGAAACGCCGAGACGCGGATGATCGGCACGTCCTGGGTGGGCGCGATGTTGTAGCGCGGCGCCAGCTCGTGCGCATGCACCTCGCTCACCCCGAACAGCCTTGTCACGGCTTCGATGGGGGTGAAGAAAGCGTATCTCCCGCACATGTCACTCTCGGATTCCGATGCCCTTGTTCAGCAAATACAGCGAGAAGCCGTACAACAGCGCGATGGCGACGAAAATGATGGCGTAAGCCGTGCCGATCGGAATATCCGACGTGCCGAGCACGCCATAGCGGAAAGCATTCACCATGTAGAGGATCGGGTTGACCCTCGAAACCGCCTGCCAGAAGTCCGGCAGCAACGAGATGGAATAGAACACGCCACCCAGGTAGGTAAGCGGCGTAAGGATAAAGGTCGGCACGATGCTGATGTCGTCGAATTTTCTCGCGAACACGGCATTGATGAAACCCCCGAGCGAGAACACGATCGCCGTCAGGATGACCGTGGACAGCACGATCCAGGGATGCTGCATCTCGAGGCGCGTGAAGAACAGTGCGACGATCGTCACCACGCCGCCCACCATGAGTCCGCGGATCACGCCGCCGGCGACGTGCCCCAGCAGGATCAGGTAATTGGGCATGGGCGAGACCAGCATCTCCTCTATGTGACGGCCGAACTTCGCACCAAAGAAGCTGCTGACGACGTTGCCGTAGGAGTTGGTGATCACCGACAACATGATCAGCCCGGGCGCGATGAACTGCATATAGCCGTAGCCGTCCATCTGCCCGATGCGGCTGCCGATCAGGCTGCCGAAAATGATGAAGTACAGCGTCATGGTGATGGCGGGCGGGAGGATCGTCTGGATCCAGATCCGTACGATGCGGTTGTATTCCTTGACGACCAGCGTCGCGAGCGCATGCCACTGGGAACGAATGTCCATCGCGGCGTTCCTCAGGCGGCCCGGCCGTCGGTCTTCTGGTCGACGAGCCGGATGAACAGCTCCTCGAGTCGATTGGCCTTGTTGCGCATCGACGCGACCCTGATACCGGCGCCGGTCAGCGCCGCGAAGAGCTCGTTGATGCCTTGCCGGCTTGCGACGTCGACTTCCAGCGTGGCCGGGTCCACGAGCCTGACGTCGAAGCCGTCCAGCGAGGGGGGCCTGTCGATCTCGGCCTCCAGGGTCAGCACGAACGTCTCCAGCTGCAACTTGCGCAGCACGAGGCTCATGCGGTCGTTTTCGATGATCCGGCCCTGGTCGATGATCGCGACGTTGCGGCAAAGGCGCTCGGCCTCCTCGAGGTAGTGGGTCGTCAGGATGATGGTGACGCCCTCCGCATTCACCTTGCGCAGGTACTCCCACATCGAGCGCCTGATCTCGATATCCACTCCGGCCGTCGGCTCGTCCAGGATCAACAGCCGTGGCTCGTGCACCAGCGCCCGGGCGATCATCAGGCGGCGTTTCATGCCGCCCGAAAGCGAGCGCGCGATGTCGTGGCGCCGATCCCACAGCTGCAGCTCGCGCAGGTACTTCTCGGCGCGCTCCAGGGCGACCCGGCGGGGCAGCCCGTAATAGCCGCCCTGGGTGGCGACGATGCTCTCGACTTTCTCGAACTGGTTGAGGTTCAGTTCCTGAGGCACCAGGCCGATGCAGGCCTTGGCAGACGAGAAGTCGCGATCGATGTCGTGGCCGAATACTCTCGCCGTGCCGCCGGTCTTGGTGACCAGCGAGGTCACGATGCCGATGGTCGTGCTCTTGCCGGCGCCGTTCGGGCCGAGCAGCGCGAAGAAATCGCCCTCCTCGACGCAGAGGTCGATGCCCTTGAGCGCCTGGACGCCGTTCGGGTAGGTCTTGCTTAGGTTGCTGAGTTCGAGGGCCTTCATGCGCCTGCCTGGAGGCCGGGCGGAGATGGCGCGCGGGAAGCGCGGCCCAACGGCCCGGCGAAGTGCGCCATTCTATCAACCTTGGCCGCCTGAGTCGGGCCCGCCTTGCATCGTTTCTACCGGATCCGCGCTACCATCGCCGCCAGGAAGCCAAAGGAAGCCCGATGAGCGGCGACACCCTCAGCCACCGCCTGAACCGTATCCTGCGCGCCCGGGCCAGCTGCCAGATCCTGCCGCCGCGGGAAACCTGATTCTCCGGGGGGGCGGTGGCTCAGCGGCGAAAACCCCGCACCGGCCGGGACGGCGCCGATAGTCCCAGCGAACGGCGAATCGCCCACTGTTTGCCCAGCGCGGTGAGCAACGCGAGTTGTCGCCGGTCGTCGTGTTCGGCGGCATCGATGAGCCGCAGCCAGTAAGCCTCGCGGAACGCAAGGCGACCGCGCAGGCGTGGCGCCGCCAGAGGCGCGACGTTGCCGAGCACACCGACCTCGAGCGCCGCCAATCGTTTGCGCGTCCCGGATGTCAGGCCGATCCAGGTGGAGGCCCGGTCCGGAGCCACCCGGACGAAGCCCCTTAAGACCATCAGTGCCAGCAAGGTAAATCGTTCCACCGAGGCCTCGCAGGCGTGATACGCCGGCTCCATATCCCGGACACCCGGCGACAACAGGCCGGCCCAGGCGGCCTCGTCGTCGAACCCGAAGCCGAACAACGCGAACGGTGCGGCAGCAAGGCGCCGCCGGGTCGCTCTGTCCAGGGCACGCAGTCGCGCGACCACGCCGGCGGGCAGGCACGCATCCGGCGCGTGCTCGACCAGCCCCAGGAATCCTTCGTTCAACTCGACCAGGTCGCGGCCGAATGCCATGTGTTCCGCGGTCATGTCCGTCCTCCCATATCTCCCGAGCCTAGACTTTCCGCGCACGGAACAGACGGGCAAATAAACATCCTCTCCGGCAAGAAATAGCACAAAAGAGCCATATATGGTAATTTACGCCCATATATGGCATTTTATCTGCAAACGGTAATCGCGGAGACTGCTTGCCCCCAGGAGGAGCCAAGCATGAGAATCACAGATGACCGCTATGCCGGGGAGCAGGCCAGGTTCGAGCTGGCACTACGGTTGATAGGCCACCAGGCGCGGACCCATATCATCACACTGTGCACGGGTTTCAGCCAGGACAGGATTCGCAAGCTCTACGCAACCTATTTCAAGCATCGCCGCGGCAAGACCGTGAAGCGGCACCGGGGCAAGTCCCCTTCGAGCGTGGAGTTCTTCGTGCGCAACCCCTGGGTGCAGGCGGACGCCTCGTTGCTGGCCCACGTATTCGCGGCCTGGGGATTGTTGAGCATCAAGCCCGACCTGGCGACCGCCTCGGCCGGGGTCGCCGACATGCGGCAGTTCGGCCAGCGCTTCTGCGATGCCTACGAGGAGTTCCGGGCCGCCAGCCCGGAGTCCACGATCAGCTTCGAACATGCGTGGAACCTGCTCAGCTCGCTGGCCACCCGCGAGCAGCTGCTGCTGTTCGACTGCGCGGACTGCAGCACTTTCTACGTCCAGGACGCGCTCGCACTGGACGGGCGGAGGTGTCCCGCCTGTCGCGTGGCCCCGCGCGCTCCCGCTGCCGGACTCGGGAACGGCAGCCGCCGCTCCGATGCCTGAGCCCGCTGCGGCATGACAGCGTAGAATAACGGCCTGATCTCATCCGCCGGAGCCGTCATGGCCTACAGCACTGCCGATCTTTGCGACGCCCACGAACAGGACCTGCATGTCGTCGAGTCGATGTTCCACCGCTACGGCCGCCGCAGCACTTTCGACGGCCCGATCGCTACGGTCAAGTGCTACGAGGACAACTCCATGGTCCGCGAGGCGCTGGCGGAACCGGGCGACGGGCGCATCCTCGTGGTGGACGGCGGCGGCTCGCAGCGGCGCGCCCTGCTGGGCGACATGCTGGGCGAGCTGGCGGTGAAGAGCGGCTGGCGGGGCATCGTCATCAACGGCTGCATCCGCGATTCGGACGCGATCAACCAGCTCGACCTGGGCGTGCGCGCGCTGGGCACGATCCCGTTGAAAACTCACAAGCGTGGCGACGGCCAGCGCAACGTGTCGGTCAGCTTCGCGGGAGTCACGTTCCGCCCGGGCGCGCATCTCTATGCCGATGCCGACGGCATCGTCGTCGCTGCGCGGCCGCTGGACATCGCCGGGGAATGAGCCGGGCGCGGAGTCACTTCCTTGCCGATGCGTCCCTCGACCGTCTCGGCCACCTGCGCAAGGACGCGGCCTGGCTCCAGTCCGCGCGCGCGCGCGGCCAGTACCTCGCAGTGTGGAGACGCAAGAACCTCGTGGGTGGCGATGAACCGATGACGCCGGTCTTCCTGGACGCGCAAATCGCGGCGGGTCTCGACGTCGCAAGCGAAGTCGTATTGCTCGGTCACCGCAACGACACGCCCTGTTTCGCCATCGGGCTCAGCGGCGAGTCGCCCCCTGCGCTGCCGGGCAGTTTCGAGGAAATACGCGGCATCGGGCAGCGGCTCAGGCCGGCCGACGCGGCGCTGCTTGCCTATGCGCGCGCAATGATCGTCTGGCACGAGCGTCATCGGCACTGCAGCGTCTGCGGCACGCGCACCGAGAGCATCGAGGCCGGCCACACGCGGCAGTGCCCGAGCTGCGACGCCAAGCATTTCCCGCGCGTCGATCCGGCCATCATCGTGCTGGTGGCCGACGACCAGCGCTGCCTGCTCGGCCGCCAGGCCGCATGGCCGACCGGGCGCTATTCGACCATCGCGGGCTTCGTCGAGCCCGGGGAGAGCCTCGAGGACGCCGTGCAGCGGGAGGTTCGCGAGGAAACCGGGGTCTGTGTCGCCGAGGTGGCATACCACAGCTCGCAACCCTGGCCCTTCCCTTCCTCGCTGATGGCCGGCTTCCGCGCCAGGCCCGCCGGCGGCGCGATCGACCTTCGGGACGGAGAACTGGAGGACGCCCGCTGGGTGGATCGCGCGGACATCGTCGCCGGGCGCATCCTGTTGCCACCAAGGGTCTCGATCGCCTACCGGCTGATCGAGGAATGGTTCGACTCCGCGGACGGGCGGCAGCTGGCACAGGAAGCCGACCCCGGCCCGTGGATCGCGAGGCCGGAATCATGAAGCGCCACGCCCTGTTGCCGGTGCTGCTCGCGGCCGTCGTCCCGGCGCCGCCCCGGGAGCGCTGAGAGCCATGTGCCTGCTCATGCTCGCATGGCGCCCCGAGCCACCCTTCCGACTGGTGCTGGCAGGCAATCGCGACGAATTCCACGACCGCCCCGCTACGCCGGCCGACTGGTGGGAATACGGCATCCTCGGCGGCAAGGACCTGCGCGCCGGCGGCACGTGGCTGGCGGCGGATCTCACGGGCCGCTTTGCGGTCGTGACGAACTACCGTGAACCGCTCGAGGAAGGCCGCGGCCCGCGCTCGCGCGGCGAGCTGGTGACGCGCTATCTGGAGAGCGCGAACAGCCCGGCGGAATTTGCCCGCGAGATCGCCGCTCGCGGCCGCGACTACGCCGGCTTCAACCTGCTGCTGGGCGATCCCGACTCACTGGTTTATCTCTCGAACCGCGGGCGGGGGCCGGAAGTGCTCGAGCCGGGCATTTACGGGCTTTCCAACCATTTGCTCGACACGTCGTGGCCCAAGCTCGAGCGTACCCGGAGGCTGTTTACGGAACTGCTGGCCGGCGGCGCAGACACCGAGGCGCTGCTGGCGATGCTCGCCGACCGCCGGCCTGCCGACGATAGCGAACTGCCCCGCACGGGAATCGGCCCGGAATGGGAGCGATTGCTGTCATCACCTTTTATCGTGAGTCCCCACTACGGCACCCGTTGCTCGACCGTGGTGAAGCTGGAGGAGAACCACGCCATGGAGTTTACCGAGCGCCGCTTCGATTCGACCGGCGCGAGTTCCGGCCAGTCCGTGTTCCGCTTCCCGCTGCACGTAACGGCGCAATGAAGCCTCGCAGGGCGCCGTTCGGCAGCTGGGCCTCGCCGCTCGAGGCCGCGCAGGTTGCGGCTGCCGGGATGCGCATCCACCAACCCCGCCGGATCGGCGATCTCGTGGCCTGGCTCGAGGCACGGCCGGCCGAAGGTGGACGCGTTGCGCTGATGCAGGACCTGGGCGGGCGCAGGACCGAGTTGACGCCGGCACCGTTGAGCGTGCGCAGCCGGGTGCACGAATACGGCGGCGGCAGCTATTGCATCTCCGCGCGGGAGGCCTGGTTCGTCAATGACGAGGACCAGGCCGTCTGGCACCGCGACGCCGATGGCGTCATCCGGCGGCTGACCCCGGCCGACGAGCGGCGCTACGCGGACCTGGCGCGCGATCCGGTGCGTCCGCGCCTGCTGGCCGTCTGCGAGGATCACGCGGCGGCGGACGGGCCGGAGAACTCGGTGGTGGCGATCGGCGATGACGGCAGCGTGACGACGCTGCTGTCCGGCAGCGACTTCTATTCCTCCGTACGCCTTGATCGCGATGGAGAACGGCTCGCGTGGCTGTCCTGGGATCACCCCAACCTGCCGTGGAACGGCACCGAGCTGTGGGTTGCGGCGCTCGACACCGACGGATGCCCACGCTCCCCGGTGCAGGTAGCGGGCGGCGCACGGGTCTCGGTGTTCCAACCCGAATGGCTGCGCGACGGCCGCCTCGGTTTTGTCGCCGACCCCGACGGGTGGTGGAATCACTATGCCTGGCGTGCGGGCGAGGGCCTCGAGCGGCTCACCGACATGGACTCGGAGGGCGCGTTGCCGCAATGGGCGCTCGGCCAATCCACCTGGGGCGAGACGACGCTCGGCCACCTCGGCGCATTCACGCGCGACGGCAGCTGGGAACTCTGGCAATTCGGCATCGGCCTCGCCGCCCGGCAGTTCTGGGAGCTGGATGCGATCGAGCACCTGGCCACCGACGGTCGCGAAGCGGTCGCACTGGCGGGCGCCATCGATCGGGCTACCGGGGTCTACCGGCTCGACTCGCCGGGCTTTCGGCCGCAGCTCGTCGCGGACTGCGGAGCATTGCCGCTGGACAAGGCGTGGATCTCGCGTCCGGAATCCGTCGCCTTCCCGACCGCCGGCGGGATGCAGGCCTACGCCAACTTCTACCCGCCGACCAACCCGATGCATGAAGGGCCGCCGGGCGCCGTCCCGCCCGTGCTCGTGAAATGCCACGGTGGCCCGACGAGCGCCGCGTCAATTGCCTTCGACCCCAGGATCCAGTTCTGGACCACACGCGGCTTCGCGGTGCTGGATGTCAACTATCGCGGCAGCACCGGCTTCGGCCGGCCGTACCGCGAGTCCCTGTATGGTCGCTGGGGCGTCGCCGACGTCGAAGACTGCGTCGCGGGCGTGCAGTACCTTGCCGGGCGGGGGCTCGCGGATGCCGGTGCCGCGTTCATCAGCGGCGGCAGCGCCGGCGGCTTCACCGTGCTGTCCGCGCTGGCGTTCACGGATGCTTTCCGCGCCGGCGCAAGCTACTACGGCGTCGGCGACATTGCCGGCTTGATCGAAACGACCCACAAGTTCGAATCACGCTACGACCACTGGCTGGTCGGCCCCCTGGCCGACTCCGCGACACAGCGCCTGCTCGAGGCGCGCTCGCCGTTGCGCCATGCGGCGCAAATTCGTTGTCCGGTGATCTTCTTCCAGGGCGGCGAGGATCGCATCGTGCCGCCGGAACAAAGCAGGCAGATGCATGCGGCCCTGCGGGCGGCGGGCATCCCGACCGCCTATCTCGAGTTTCCCGACGAGCAGCACGGCTTTCGCCGCGCAGAGAACATCATCGCAGCGCTCGAGGCGGAACTCGCCTTCTTCTGCCGCGTGCTTGGCGTTACCCCGGCGGGCGGCATCCCCTCGATGTCGATCGACAACGACGCCGCGATGCACTGACGACGGCGCTGCCGCTAGGACAGTGGCGGCAGCGGGCCGCGCAGGGTGCGGCCCATCCAGCGGCGAATGTCCTCGACTTCCTGGGGGCAGACGGAATGCGGCATCACGTAGCTCTTGAACTGCACCTCGTAGCCGGTCTCGGTGAGGAACTTCGCAGTCTCCTCGCCGAGCATTGCGGGCACGACCGGATCCAGGCTGCCGTGCGCCATGAAGATCGACGTGGCGCGATTCGCCTCGTGGAACTCGCTCGCCGCGGCGCGCAGCGGCAGGTAGCTCGACAAGGCGATGATGCCGGCAAGCTTTTCCGGGTAGCGCAATCCGGCATGCAGCGCGATCGCCCCGCCCTGGGAAAACCCCGCAAGGACCACGCGCTCAGCAGGGATGCCGCGCTCCGCCTCGCGGCGGATGAGCGCAGCCACCGCCTCGCCGCTCTCGCGAATTCCCGCCTCGTCTTCGTGCGCCCCGCGCTGAATTGCGATGATGTCGTACCACGCGCGCATCTCGACGCCGCCATTGATGGTCACCGGGCGGATCGGCGCATGCGGAAACACATACCGGACCTCCGGTCCGCCCGGCAGGCGCAGGGCCGGCACGATAGGGTCGAAGTCGTAGCCGTCGGCGCCGAGGCCGTGCAGCCAGACGACGCTGGCGGCCGGTTCCGGGGCGGTCTCCCGTTCGACGGTCTGCAGCTTGAGGCTCATCGGTGTCGGTCTCCCAGCGAATGACGCGGGCAGTGTACAGGGCGCCCCGGAACAGGACGAGACTTGACTTTACATGCGCATGAATGCTAAATAATGCGCATCTTTACCCAAATCTCTCCTGCGTAATTCACCATGCCCACTCTCAATGCCCAGCAAAATGAGCGCCGGGAGGCGATCCTCTTGCTGCTGCGACAAACCCGCGTCACCCGCCAGTCGGAACTCGTGGACCTGCTCGCCGGGCAAGGCTTCGCCGCCACCCAGTCCAGCGTCAGCCGGGACCTGCGTGACCTGGGGGTGGCCAAGGTCGGCGAGCGTTACCTGGCGCCGCAGAACCTCGGCGGTCCCGCCACCAAATTCGGCGCTCTCGCGGGCTTCGTCGCCGGCTGGTCCACGGCCGGCCCGAACCTGACGATCCTCCGCACCTCAGTCGGGGCGGCACAGAGCGTCGCAGTCGCCGTGGACCGCGCCGGCTGGAGGGAGGTCGTGGGCACGATCTCCGGAGACGATACAATCTTCGTCGCCACCGCCACCGCCAGGGGCCAGCAGGCCCTGCTGGCGCGCCTCAACAAGATCTTCCCGAGGTAACGCGCTTCATGAACTCCTCCTCGACGGGCGGAAGTCCCGTACTGCTCGCCTTCTCCGGCGGCCTCGACACCTCCTTCTGCGTGGCCTGGCTGAAGGAAACGCTCGGCCGCCCGGTGATCACGGTCACCGTGGACACCGGCGGCGACGTCGATACCGCGGCCCTCGAGACGCGCGCCCTCGCACTCGGCGCCGAGCGCCATATCACGGTGGACGCGCGGCGCGAGTTCTTTGACTCGGTGCTCAGGTTTCTCGTGTTCGGCAACGTGCGGCGCGGCCAGCTCTACCCGCTGTGCGTCGGCGCCGAGCGCGGCCTGCAGGCGAAGCTCGTCGCCGCGCAGGCCGCCGAGCTCGGCAGCGACACCGTGGCGCACGGCAGCACCGCGGCAGGCAACGACCAGGTCCGCTTCGAAGTGGCGCTGCGCACCCTGCGGCCCGGCCTCGAGGTGCTGGCGCCGGTACGCGATCACGACTGGCAGCGTGCGGCGCAAGTCGCGTGGCTGCAGGAGCGCGGCCTGCCGGTTCCGCCGGGCGGCGGCGCCTACTCGATCAATCGCGGCCTGTGGGGCACGACCATCGGCGGCAAGGAAACGCTCGACTCGCGCGAGTCCATTCCCGAGAGTGCATGGGTGGTCACCGCCGGCGCCTTCGACGCGCCGCGCTCCCCGGCCCGCCATCGCGTCGGTTTCGAGCGGGGCGTGCCCGTCTCGCTGGACGGCGAGCCGCTCGACCCGGTGACGCTGATCGAACGGCTCGAGACCCTGGCCGGCGGCTTCGGCATCGGGCGGGGCATCCACCTTGGCGAGACCATCCTCGGCTCCAAGGGCCGGGTCGCCTTCGAGGCGCCCGCCGCGGAGACGCTGTTGAGCGCGCATCGCGAACTCGAAAAACTGACCCTCACCGGCACCCAGCAGAAAATCAAGGAGCCGCTGGCCCTGATCTACGGGGATCTCGTGCACGAGGGCCAGCACCTCGAGCCGGCCGCGCGCGATATCGAGGCGTTGCTGGCCTCATCGCAGGCGCGTGTCACGGGCGAGGTGCACCTGCTGTTCCGCCCCGGCGTGCTGTTCGTCGAGGGCGTGACCTCGCCGCACTCCCTGCTCGCCGCGACGAAGGGCAAGTACGGCGAATCCGCCGGCGAGTGGAGCGCGGCGGACGCGCTCGGCCTGGCGCGCATGAAGGCGCTCGCCGGCATGCTGCACACGCGTGCGGGGGGCTGAGCGATGCGCCCGCTGGTCGTCGACAAGATCGCCTCGGTGGCGCAGACCTGCCGGCTCGGCCGCGAGGTGCGGATCTCCCCGGATATTCCCTGCGAAGAGGGCGTCGTCATCGCCGTGGAGGTCCTGTCGAACAAGTCCACCTACAACACCCTGGAGTTGACCTCCGGCCGGATGGCACAGGTCAAGCGCGGCGACATCGTCGTCGGCGCGCTGGGTCACCGGCACGCACTGTTCGGCTACTCCGGCCATATACCGGAAGAACTGGCGCCCGGCGACAAGATCAACCTGCTCAACCTGGGCGGCGTGATGGGCATCTGCGACTCGGTGAACCGCGACCGCGGGCAGCCCTTCGAGTGCCGCGTGCTCGGCACAGTGCTGCATTTTCCGTACCTCGGCGAGCGCATCGGCACGCCGGCGCGCGTCGGCAGCCTCGCCTTGCCGGCCGATCCGGTCGTGGACACCCGCGGCATCCCCGCCATCGCCCTGGCCGGCACCTGCATGGACGCGGGCAAGACGGCCGCGGCCGCAGCGATCATCAGCCGCTTCTCGCACTACGGCTACCGCGTGGCGGCGTTCAAGGCGACCGGCGTATCGCTGCGCCGTGACATCCTCGCCATGGAGGATGCGGGCGCGCGCGCCACCTCGATCTTCACCGACTTCGGCGTGGTCACCACCGCGCCCGCCAACGGCCCGC